>OLSQ01000088.1_pt1 | contig 94796 bp, 69 predicted proteins | sample 1672561 | NCBI WGS metagenome assembly OLSQ01 (sample SAMEA3136699, study PRJEB25190) | human gut metagenome | biome: human gut; feature: human-associated habitat; material: faeces | place: Austria | collected 2013
ACTTGCATGTGTTAAGCCTGTAGCTAGCGTTCATCCTGAGCCAGGATCAAACTCTACATTGTAAAATATCTTTTACCAGCAAATTCCTTGACGCTAAGCCTTACTGGGCCGACTGGGCCTTTCTGAGCCTTGGCGGAATATTGCTGTTTGTTTGTATCTGTTCAGAACGAGCTTCCAAATTAGAGCTTAAAGTCAAACAAACTTGACGGTTCGTTTTTCTTCTACCCAAGAACGAATTTCTTCATTCTCGCTTCTTGTACTACTTTATCTGTCTTATGTAAATCTTTTCAAAGAACTCTTTCTCTTATATCTTTCGGTTTTATTTCCCCTCAGTTAGCTGCGGAATTTTCAACCCGAAAGCAGATGCAAAGGTATGACTTTTTGCTTAACCACCAAAGCTTTTGTGCGGAAAAGTTTAAAAAAACACCCTTTTTAACATTCATTTACTAAAAAACCGTGTTATTTCTTAAGAATAGGCTCACAAGTGAGGTTTACGCCAAGCTTCTTGAATATCTTCTGATCGACATCGCTGAGCATTACTGTGCAGTGAACCTGGCATCCACGGAGCTTTGGCAGCTGCTGCAATGCACGACGGCAGTTCTCATCGTTCTCCGAAAGCACCGACAACGCCACAAGTACTTCGTCAGTATGGAGTCGCGGGTTGCGTCCACCGAGATAGTTGATTTTGGTGTATTGTATCGGTTCGATGAGCGACTGCGGGAGGAGTTTCAAGCTATGATCGATTCCTGCAAGATGCTTCATGACATTAAGCAGAAGTGCAGCCGAACATCCGAGCAACTCGCTCGACTTGGCTGTGATGATAGTACCGTCCTCAAGTTCGATAGCCGACGACGTATGTCCGGTAAGCTTCTTGTAGTTCTTGGCAGCCGTTGTGGTGCGTCGGAAGTCGGTCGTTATCTTAGCCTGATTGAACAGCATCTGTATCTTGGCTATCTCCGCCTCGTTGCAAGCGCCACGTGCAAGCTTGTTGGTGGCATCGTAGTAGCGGCGTACTATCTCGTTCTTGGAAGCTTCGCAGCATGCATCGTCGTCGCTGATGCAGAATCCCACCATATTAACACCCATGTCTGTAGGCGACTTGTATGGATTAGTGCCGTAGATACCCTCGAAGAGAGCGTTGAGCACGGGGAAGATTTCGATGTCGCGATTGTAGTTGATGGCAGTCTTGCCATAAGCCTCAAGATGGAAGGGGTCGATCATGTTGACATCGTTGAGGTCGGCAGTGGCAGCCTCATAGGCTATGTTGACCGGATGCTTGAGCGGAAGGTTCCACACTGGGAATGTCTCGAACTTGGCATAACCGGCACGTACGCCACGCTTGTTTTCGTTGTAGAGCTGGCTCAGGCACACAGCCATCTTACCGCTACCGGGACCCGGGGCAGTAACGATGACAAGCGGACGCTCTGTCTCTACGTAATCGTTCTTGCCGAAGCCCTCGTCAGAAGCAATAAGGCTCACATTATGAGGATAGCCCTCTATAAGATAATGGTAATAGGTCTTGATACCTTCGCGCTCCAGTCGCTGACGGAAGGCTGTGGCAGCTGGCTGACCGTTGTAATGAGTGATGACAACCGAGCCAACCATGAAGCCTCGGTTCTGGAATTCGCCACGCAGACGCAGCACATCCTCATCGTAAGTGATGCCGAGGTCGGCACGCTTCTTGTTCTTCTCGATGTCAGTGGCACTAATCACCATTACAATCTCGATGCTGTCACTTAGTTTCTGGAACATGCGCAACTTGCTGTCGGGTGTAAATCCAGGCAGTACTCTGCTTGCGTGATGGTCGTCGAAGAGCTTGCCTCCCAGTTCGAGATACAATTTTCCGTCAAACTGTGAGATGCGCTCCTTAATGTGCTCAGACTGAATTTTCTGATACTTCTCGTTGTCAAATCCTATTCTCATACTTTACTAAATCTGAATTTTGGATGCAAAATTACAAAAAAATAAGCAAACACAAAGAAAAATGTAGTCCTTTTGGGTTGCAAATGTAGTCCTTTTACTGTCCAAAAGGACTACATTTGTAAGGTAAAAGGAGTCCTTTTGAAGCGTAAAAGGACTCCTTTTGGAAAACGGCGGGATAATGGCTGTTACACCTTATTATATATATAGCACTCAAACCGGACAAGCGCAGCACACCCGAACGACAAACCCAGCCCACCAACAAGGAAACGCCTCCAGCACCACCCCACCCTCCTACAAATAGGTTTTTTAACAAAAAAAACGCAAATAAAAGCCCAACTATCGGAAAAGATTCGTTATATTTGCTTTTGATAAAGACAACATTATAAACTTTAAAACTTTAACGACATGAAAGCATTAGGTTACATTGGCGCATTTCTCGGCGGCGCTATCGCCGGAACAGCATTAGGAATACTCTTGGCACCCGAAAAAGGCAGCGAGACACGTACAAAGATTGGTGACGCAGTAGACGATTTCTGCAAGAAGCACAACATCCGCGTAAGCCGCAAGGAGGTTGAAGATCTCGTTGACGACATCAAGGAAGCAACTGACGCCGACAACGAATAATCAAATATCTCCAACCAGCATACAGTCGAAATGTTCTCAACCGACAAAAACATAGAGACAATAGCGCAACTCATTGAGGTTGTGAGGCATTACATCGGGCTTCAGTCAAAGTACATGAAGCTCGATGTAATTGACAAGATTGTGCGCCTGTTTACAGCCCTTATAATGGTGGCGCTGCTCTCGTTGCTGCTCTTCATCGGCCTGATATACCTGTCGTTTGCTGCCGTATATGCTCTTGAACCGCTCATGGGCACAGCTGCCGCATTTGCGTGCATAGCCGGTGTTTACTTTGTAGTGCTCCTGCTGTTTGTAGTGTTCAGAAAGAAATGGATAGAGCGTCCGCTTGTGCGGTTTCTCGCCAGCATGCTTATGCAGGAATAGTCCATACCTAAGCTGAAGCATACACTAACGTAATTGCAGCACGACACACAAATAAGTGAAACATCCAAACAATAAATAAGCCGTATGAAACAAGACAATACAGTACACAGCGAACGCAAATTCAGTTCGCTCGACGACATAAGGGCATACAAGGAAGAATTGCTGGAGCAGATAAGACAGGACCGTGACGTAATATCGACAAAATGGAACGACCTGTTTCACCGGGAAGAGCCAGCACCACAGAACAAGGCCCAGAAGATAATGAAAATGCTCAGCATGGGCACGGGCGTGCTTGACGGAGCTATGCTCGGATGGAAACTCTACCGCAAATATCAAGAAGGCGCTTTCCTATTCGGAAAACGTAGACGCAAATAAAAAGCCTATTGCCATTACAGCAATAGGCTTTTTATTTTTATATTCAATTTGTAATGCAACCAATATTAGTCGGCATCAAACTCTGACAAATCAACGAACTTGCCACGAGCCTTGCGGTCGGCAATGGCTTTCTGCAGACGCTTGCGACGTGAAGGCGCAATCCACTGACGGGCGAATACGTTAGGAATAGCCACACCAATGGCTATACACATGATGGTAATAGCTGAACCCATGCCGAACTTCACTGCATTGGTCAACTCGCCTACAACACCCTGCATCTCGATCAAAGCCACAAGAGCACGATACATGAGCACACCCGGCACCATAGGAATGACGCTCGGGATTGACAATACGTGATGGGGCACGTGGAACCAGTGTACTGCCTTGACGCAGATGAGCGAAATGAGCGCACTGCCAGCAAGCGAGCCGATTGCCAGTCCCATATCGAGACCGATGTTGTTGTTAGACGGACCAAGATTGACAAAGTTGCGTGTACATACTGCAATGATACCACCGATAGCTACTACCCACAACAGTCGACGCTGAATATTGAAAATCATAGAGAAGCCCATAGCCGAAATGGCGGCGGCAGCAGCGTAGCTTATATAATTATTGTGGGGAATCATCGGGATGGTATAGAACTGCGTCAAGTCGAAGTTGGACAGCTTCAGGAAGAAAGCAATACCAAACGACATAGCCACAATCATAAGGAACGTATTGATGGCACGCGTGAGTCCCACCTGTATATAATTGTCGAGCATGTCATCGACAAAGTTGATGAGAGGCACACCGGGCACGATGAAGAGCGCACAAGCCAACAGCGGATGCAGCGGTGTAGAAGTCCACGACGACGGAAGCCACATTGTAAGGAAAGCGATGAGCGTGCTGACGAAAGCAGCCACGGCAATGCCCATATAGTTGTTGAATCCCTTGCGAAGCAACCAGCCGCGCAGATACATGCCAATGGCAGCTGCCAACGATGCATAGAAGAAAGCAATCCAGTCGCAGCCGAACTGAATACAGAATCCACCGCAGGCAAAACCGGTTCCGATAGCCACCTGAAGCGGAGTGTAATTGCGCGGACGCTGACGAATCTTCTCGAGTTCTTCGGCATACTGCTCGATAGTGTAGTCCTCGGCGATGGCCTGCCATGAGAGCTTAGAGATGAGCGAAATGGTAGTCATGTTGATGCCGTGCTTGGTGCAGCGCTGAAACTTGGTGAACGAGTGTTCGCCGTCGCTGAGGTTCACCATGAGCATGTTGAACTGCACATACACATGGAGGTGCTCCTCGGGCAATCCGAGAAAAGCGGCCACACGGTTCATGTTGCGGATGATACGATTGGTGTCGGCAGCGCTCTCGACAAGCATCTGACCAGTCTTCAAAAGCAAGTCGAGCTTGCGACGTAACAATTTTTCTTTGTCAAGTTCTTGAATCTGAGACATACGTTCTCTTTTTGTACTTTGATAAAATCTGTAAAATAGTTGTAGTTTACCTGCAAAACGTGTGCAAAGGTACGCTTTTTTTATGACATTATAAAATGTACGCATTCAAATATTAATAAGATTAATGGACAAGTGTCGGCAAAAAGTGTTATCTTTGCATTATTATAAACCAATAAAACACATTCATCAGTATGAAGGGTTTCATCAAAAGCGTACTCGCAACTATCGTAGGCATAGTTGTATTTGTAATCATAGCCGGAATATTCGGCGTGATGAGCATTGTAGGAATGGTGGCCTCGGGCCAGGCTACACAAACCGTGGAAGACGGTTCTGTACTCGTATTAGACCTATCTGGAACCATCGAGGAGCAGGGACAGGATGACATTATAGGCAAACTGACTGGCTCTTACGCATCGACTACGGGCCTCAACGACATACTCGCAGCCATAGGCAAAGCCAAGGACAACCCCAACGTGAAGGGAATATACATAGAGGCTGGCGTGCTAAGCGCAAGCTATGCCACACTGCAGGAGATACGTGACGCACTGGAGCAGTTCCGCAAGAGCGGCAAGTGGATTGTAGCCTACGCCGACTCATACTCGCAAGGCGCCTACTACGTGTCGTCGGCTGCCAACAAGGTGTACATCAACCCGCAAGGTATGCTCGAATGGCACGGAATAGGCACCCAACCCATATTCTACAAGGACCTGCTTGCCAAGTTCGGCGTAAAGTTCCAGGTTGTGAAGGTTGGAACATTCAAGAGTGCCACCGAGACATATACCGAAGGGCACATGAGCGATGCCAACCGCCTGCAGACCCAGACCTTTGTAGGAGGAATGTGGAACAACGTGTGCCAGGCTGTAAGCAAGAGCCGCGGCATAAGCATCGACTCGCTCAACTCATACGCTGATGAACTGACAGAGTTCCAGCCTACCAACCTGCTCGTAAAGCGCAAGATGGTGGACGGTGTAATGTACACCGACAAGGTGAAGGACGTTGTGAAGAAGATGCTTAAGCTTGAAGACGACGACATAGTGCCGCAAATCAGCGTGAGCGACATGCTCAACACAAAGGACACAAATACTGCCGACGACGAGATTGCCGTATATTATGCCTACGGCAACATCGTGCAGAGCGAAGCCGCATCGGCACTGACCGGTGGCGGACATAACATAGTAGCATCTAAGGTGTGCAAAGACCTCGAAGCACTGATGAACGACGACGGCGTCAAGGCTGTAGTAATACGCATCAATTCGGGTGGCGGCGACGCATACGCATCCGAACAGATATGGCACCAGGTGAGCATGCTGAAGCAGAAGAAGCCTGTAGTGATATCAATGGGCGATTATGCCGCATCGGGCGCCTACTATATGTCGGCTCCGGCATCGTGGATTGTGGCACAGCCCAACACCCTGACGGGCAGCATCGGCATATTCGCTGCCATTCCAGACATGAGCGGACTGGTGACACAGAAGCTCGGAGTGAAGTTTGACGAGGTGAAGACCAACCGCCACACTACCTTCGGCAACATAATGGCTCGTCCGTTCAGCGCCGAAGAGACAGCCATACTGCAGGCTTATGTCAACCGTGGCTACCAACTCTTCCGCAAGCGGGTAGCCGATGGACGACACTTGCCGACAGAAGCTGTTGAAAAGATAGCACAAGGACGTGTATGGCTTGGCAACGATGCGTTGAAGATAAAGCTGGTAGACCAGCTTGGAAGTCTTGACGATGCTGTGCGTAAGGCTGCACAACTTGCCAAGGTGAAGAGCTACTACACAACCGACTACCCGGCTCCTTTGTCATGGACCGACCAGCTGCTCAGCTCTGTCGGCGGTGGCAACTACCTCGACGAACAGCTACGTCTGACGCTGGGCGACATGTATGAGCCGTTCTGCATGATGCGCAATCTCAACAACCGACAGGCTCTGCAGGCACGCATGCCATACGTATTGAACATTAGATAGCAAACAAAAAAAATGAGAACAGAAGGAGATTTCATAAAAATAAATGAGTGGCTTATGCCTTTGAGCTGGCTGTACGGCATCGGTGTGCGAATACGCAACTGGATGTTTGACATCGGAATGCTCAAAAGCCAAAGCTACGACATACCCATCATATCGGTGGGCAACATCACCGTGGGAGGTTCGGGCAAGACCCCTCACGTGGAATATCTCATAAACCTGTTGCACGACAAGTTGAAGATCGGAGTGCTCTCGCGCGGATACAAGCGCAAGAGCCACGGTTATGTGCTTGCCCATAAGGACACTACCATGCCAGAGATAGGCGACGAGCCCTATCAGATGCGACGTAAGTTTGACGACATATACGTGGCTGTAGACCGCAACCGCCGCAACGGCATCGACCGCCTTACGCACGACGACGAAACCAAGGACATCGACGTGATACTGCTCGACGATGCCTATCAGCACCGATATGTGAAGCCGGGCATCAACATACTGCTCGTCGACTACCACCGACTCATAATCTACGACAAGCTGTTGCCTGCCGGACGCATGCGCGAACCGCAGGAGGGCAAGTCGAGAGCCGACATAGTAATAGTGACGAAATGTCCGAAAGACCTGAAGCCAATGGAATATCGTGTACTGAAACGTGCCATGAACCTGTACCCATATCAGGAACTTTACTTCACCACGCTGCAATACGAAACGCTGAAACCCGTTTTCGAGGGTGAACGCAAATCTATCAGCTCGCTGCCGAAGGACATCAACATACTGCTGCTCACGGGCATCGCGTCGCCACAACAGATGATAGTAGACCTGCAACCCGTGTCGAAGAACATTACACCCGTCACCTTCGGCGACCACCATCAGTTTACCGACGCCGACATAGAGCGCGTATGCCAGACATTCGCCTCAATGCCTTCGCCCAAAATGATTATAACAACCGAGAAGGACGCAACGCGACTGACGCATACGGGCGACATCCCCGACGACGTTAAGAAGAACATCTACGCCCTACCTATCAGAATAAAATTCATGCAGGACGGCGAAGAGGAGTTTAACAATAAAATCATAAGCTATGTACGAAAAAATTCAAGAAACAGCATCTTGGCTAAAACAAAGGATGACCACAAGTCCTGAAACAGCCATCATACTCGGTACCGGACTCGGACAACTTGCCACGGAGATAACCGACAGCTACGAATTTTCATATAAGGACATACCTAACTTCCCCGTGTCGACAGTTGAAGGACATGCCGGAAAACTGATTTTCGGCAAACTCGGAGGCAAGGACATAATGGCTATGGAGGGACGCTTCCACTACTACGAGGGCTACTCGATGAAGGAGGTGACTTTCCCCATACGCGTCATGTACGAACTGGGCATCAAGACCCTGTTTGTTAGTAATGCGTCGGGCGGCATGAATCCCGAATTCAAGATTGGCGACCTCATGATCATCACCGACCATATCAACCTCTTCCCCGAACATCCGCTGCGCGGAAAGAACTTCCCCACGGGCCCGCGCTTCCCCGACATGCACGAGACATACGACCACGCTCTCATCAACGAGGCTGACAACATAGCCCGCGAGAAGGGCATCCGTGTGGTGCATGGCGTATACGTGGGCGTACAGGGACCTACATTCGAGACTCCTGCCGAATATCGTATGTATCACCGCATGGGTGGCGACGCTGTGGGTATGAGCACCGTGCCTGAAGTCATTGTGGCTCACCATTGCGGCATACGCACCTTCGGCATATCCGTAATAACCGACCTCGGACTGGAGGACACGCCTGTTGAGGTGTCGCACGAGGAAGTGCAGGTGGCTGCCAATGCCGCCCAACCGCTCATGACCGAAATAATGCGCGAGATGATACGCAGAGCATAAATCACACATTATATAATATATATGACAGATATTTCAAAACTCGGTGAGTTCGGACTGATCCATCATCTCACCGATAACATAAAGACAAAGAACGAATCTACTATCAAAGGCGTGGGCGACGACTGCGCCGTACTGCACTATCCCGACTCAGAAGTGCTCGTGACTACCGATATGCTTATGGAGGGTGTACACTTCGACCTTACCTACATCGACATGCAGCACCTCGGATATAAGTCGGCTATGGTCAACATCAGCGACATATTCGCCATGAACGGCACTCCGCGACAGCTCACTGTGAGCTTGGCACTGAGCAAGCGATTCAAGGTGGAGGACATGGAGCAGTTCTACAGCGGTCTGCGTATGGCTTGCGAGAAATGGGGAGTTGACATCGCAGGTGGCGACACCACATCATCTTATACTGGTTTGGCTATAAGCATCACTTGTATAGGCGAGGCTCGCAAGGAGGACATTGTATATCGCAACGGTGCAAAGGACACCGACCTTATCTGCGTTACGGGCGACCTCGGAGCTGCCTATATGGGTCTGCAGCTGCTCGAACGCGAAAAGAGCGTCTACTATCAGCAGGTGGACGAGGCTCGCAAGAAGAACGACAAGCGTGCCCTGGAACAGTTACGCGACTTCCAGCCCGACTTTGCAGGAAAGGAATATCTGCTGCAACGCCAGTTGCAGACTGAAGCTCGTGGCGACATCATTGCACGCTTCCGCGAACTCAACATCCACCCTACTGCCATGATGGACATCAGCGACGGACTGTCGAGCGAACTGATGCACATCTGCAAACAGTCGAACTGCGGATGCCGAATCTACGAGAAGAACATTCCTATCGACTACCAGACTGCTGTCATGGCTGAAGAGCTGAACATGAATGTCACTACTTGTGCCCTGAACGGCGGCGAAGACTACGAATTGCTCTTCACCGTACCTATCGGCGACCACGAAAAGATTCAGCAGATGGATGGCGTGAAGCTGATTGGACATATCACCCGCCCAGAACTCGGACAAATGCTCGTGACACGCGACAACCAGGAGTTTGAACTGAAAGCGCAGGGATGGAATCCGCTGAGCAAGTAATGCTTGTTTTTTGAGAGTTGAGAATTGAGAGTTGAGAGTTATGATATGTATTGTATGCTATTGTTATTGATTGTGATGAATAATCCAAATGAGCAATCAAGCTAATCATAACTCTCAATTCTCCACTCTCAACTAACTCTCAACTTTCAACTAACTCTCAACTTTCAACTAACTCTCAACTTTCAACGATTTTGGCTTTTAAAAGCAAAAAAAAAATCGGATTTCGTTTTGTCAATTAAAAAATTATTTGTACCTTTGCACTCGCTAAATAAAACACAGTTGGTGCCATAGCTCAGTTGGTAGAGCAAAGGACTGAAAATCCTTGTGTCCCCGGTTCGATTCCTGGTGGCACCACCAAAGAAAGTACATAACTTTACTTAAAAGCGCATTAGGCAGGTAATTACATATGTAATTACCTGCTTTCTTTTATATCTTTCCTATCAGTATTTTTAGATATTTGTCAGTTTGGCTTATATTTAAAGTTCAACTAATTCCCGGATTATGATGGCCGCTATCCTGCCTGCCGAAAAATTCCGGGATAGTATATGGTGGGGTAAGAGTTTTTCGTTATCTTTGCTCTCTACATGATAAAACTGATTTTATTTTCCTGTTAACCATTAGGATCATAAGATATACCTTCTTGATGATTTCTTTAAGTAAAAAATGAGAATTAATGAATATGAGAAATTTGTTTTTGACTTTAGCTTTTGGTCTATGTTCCGGCATATTCGCCCAAAATACGACAGTTTTTGAATCTCCTATTATGGGGTGGAGCTCATGGAATACCTATCGGGTTCATATCAATGACACCTTAATAATAAGACAAGCGGATGCTATGGTGCAGAAAGGGTTGAAAGAAGTGGGCTATTCCTATGTGAATGTAGATGACGGTTTTTTTGGATGGCGGGATGAAAGAGGAGTGATGCAAACACATCCCGAACGTTTTCCGAACGGATTGAAGGGGGTGGCTGATCATATTCATTCTTTAGGATTAAAAGCCGGCATTTATTCGGATGCGGGAAGCAATACTTGTGGTTCTATCTGGGATAAAGATATGAACGGAATAGGTTCCGGTTTGTATGGACATGAATTTCAGGATGCCACGTTGTATTTTAAAGAGTGGGGATTTGATTTTATCAAAATTGATTATTGCGGAGCCGGTCAGGAATTGAATTTGGAAGAGGAAAAGCGATATACAGAGATTCGTCAGGCTATAGATAATCTGGGTTGCGGACATGTTTCTATTAATATCTGTCGATGGGCTTTCCCGGGTACTTGGGCTAGAAACATTGCTCGTTCATGGCGAATCAGTGCGGATATCCGTCCGGAGTGGGGATCAGTAAAGTATATTATCAATAAAAATCTTTATCTGTCTGCCTATGCGGGAGAAGGTCATTATAATGATATGGATATGTTGGAAATAGGCCGGGGGCTAAAGCCTGAAGAGGAAGAGGTGCATTTTGGAATGTGGTGCATCATGAGTTCACCTTTGTTGATAGGATGTGATCTGACAACCATTCCGGAGGCGTCATTAAAACTGTTGAAAAATAAAGAATTGATAGCTTTGAACCAAGACCCTTTAGGATTACAGGCATACGTAGTTCAGCATGAAAATGAAGGGTATGTGTTGGTGAAAGATATAGAACGGAAGCGTGGTAATGTACGTGCGGTTGCTTTATACAATCCTTCGGACACGATTTGTAACTTTACAGTTCCGATGAATATTTTGGAATTAGGAGGAAAAGTTAAGGTACGAGACCTGATGAAACAGCAGGATTTACCGGAGATAAAAGGGGGTGTTCTGAATCGGGAATTGCCTCCCCATAGTGTGCTGATTTTACGTATGGAGTCCGAAAAGAGGTTGGAACCGACTGTTTATGAAGCGGAATGGGCTTATCTGCCTTGTTTCAATGATTTGGGAAAGACTCCGAAAAGCATCGTATATGTTCCGTTACATGAAGCATCCGGAGGCATGAAGGTAAGCTATCTGGGAGGGCGAAAAGAGAATTTTGCAGAATGGAAAGAGGTGTACAGTGAGCAAGGCGGTAAATACGAAATGACTATCCGCTATGTGCCTAAAGCAGACCGTAAGCTGGAAGTCTGTGTGAATAATGAAAAAAGGATTCTTCTTGATTCGCTGTCGGCGGATGAAACTCAAAAAATAGCTTCGATTACTGTTCCGGTGCATTTGAAAGCAGGGTATAATAAGGTACGTATGGGAAGTTCATTTTGCTGGGCTCCGGATATTGACTGTTTTACTTTGACAAAAGTAAGTGAGTAAGCTGAGAAGATCTATCCTCTTGAAGTACTACTTTGATAAAGAGTAAGAATATGAGTGTAACAGATGTCACCCGTGAGGAATTGTGGGCAAAGCAACATTTGTCTTGCAAAAACATAGATTATGCAGTATGGGAACGGGATAAATCCATGCTCCGGAAGTTATCTAGAATCAATGGCGGCTGTTCTTTCGTGGTGGATGTATATAAAGGATGTTATGCGTATGCTTCTACGGGTTTTGTCGATTGGTTGGGGTATGACAGGCACAAGATAGAAACATTGGAAAAACAGGGTGATTATCTGGAGTCGCGTATTCATCCGCATGATCGTTCCCTATTGGAAGACTTGCAAGTCAGGCTGGGGAAGTTCATTTATAACCAGCCTTTGGAACATCGGAATGACTATTGTAATGTATATAGTTTTCGTATACTCAATGCTCGTGGTAACTATGTGCGTGTAACAAGCAGGCATCAAGTTTTGGAACAGAGCCATGACGGAAAAGCATGGCTCATTATAGGGAATATGAGTATGGCCCCCGGTCAGAAAGAATCAGAACAGGTGGAATGTACTGTTCTGAATCTGAGAAATGGAGAAATGTTTTCACCCGGTGTGGTGATAATGAATCCGGTTGTCAGTCTTACCGGACGTGAAATGGAGATATTACGCCTCATCCAACGAGGATTCTTAAGCAAAGAAATTGCCGATAAATTATGTATCAGTATTCATACCGTCCATATTCACCGGCAAAATCTGTTGCGTAAGCTGGGAGTACACAACTCTTTGGAGGCGATACGCCTGGGACAGGAGTCGGGGCTGTTAAGCTGATTGCCCGATTTCATCGGGTTAAGGCATCCATTCCACTACTCCCGTAATAGGATGCTGCTTTCTCCATTCCTTAAATCCGCTATAATCCCGTACCCCATCTCGGAGGACTGCCTGATAATATTCCACTCCGATAATCTTCTCGGTTTCCGGTGTCTCATATTTTAACCTTAGAATAGTTTCCCGTATTTCATCGGTCATAATTTCCGAAATGCGTTGGGCTACCTTTTCAAAATAACCGTCATAACGTGAACCTTCCCGGATGTGAATCATATCCATCTGCCAAAGTTCGTTTTCTTCATTCTGATACCATGCATGCCATTCAATACAGGCTTCAGAGGTATGCAGTAGATTGGCACATTCTATTCTTTTGATAGACGGATTCTCTGCTAGTCTGGCCATTGCCAGAAAACTGTCCGCTAGGTTCAAGGGTGATGAATAAATATGGAAATCAATGTCCCTATGTTTCATCAGTAACCCTGTTCTGAGTGAACCTACCAGATTAATTTTTGCACCGGCATCTTCCCATATCTGGATGATGTTCGTGTTTTTGATAACTTGCCAGGCTTTCTCCTGATTCTGTTTGGCAATGTCGAAAATATTCATACGCTATCTTTTATGGTGAGTTTGCAAAAGTAGAGAAAAGCTTTCAAACTGAAGATAGTTATAAATAACTATTTATTGCCGGAATGAATCGGGAGAAAGGGTGTGGCAAGGAACTTAGTAATGCTTCCTTTTCAAGTAAATGACAGATTGTATTCCTAACATGATGACAAACAGATATTCTGTTGTCATATATACCGCTAGAGGTGCATATATACAGTGGCTCAGCCAGTAAAGATAAAGAAGATATACCATAATGGTAACCATTTGAAAGATAAAGGCAATTTTTGTCTTTCCGGTTCCAGTGACAGCACTGATGTAAACATATCCGGGCACTGCGAATACATAATTAAACAGCATAACGATGAAAGGGGGGACAGTGTGTTGCACCAGTGTTTCATTGTTGGTGTAAAATCTGATAATCCAATAATTACAAAGCAATGCGATTCCTACCAGTGGAAGACCGATGGCATATCCCATTTTGATGATTTTGTGGCAGATAGGAAAAACACCTTTTCGTTGTCCAGCTCCTACAAGATTGCTTACCAAGGAACTATTGGTGGTTCCTAAAGAACTGACAATCACAAAAAAGAGGGTGGAAACGCTGCGGGTAATGTTGGATACGGCCAGTTCCATCTTTCCTAAATGTTCGATGGCGACGAAGAACAGGAACCATGGCGCCATGCTGATAAAAGAATGCAGCATGCTCCATACGGACAGGTAAAACAGTCTTTTCAATAGTTTTCCATCAACTACCGGTTGTAGTCCATATTTGTTTTTATCAATCTTTCTCCACATATAGACAAGGAGAATGATTAAAGATACCATTTCTGCCAGCGTTGAGGCTATTGCCGATCCTGCTATCCCAAACTTTAAGGTAAATATCAATAGATAATTGAAAGGGATGTTGATAAGTACGGCTGCTATTGCAGACCAAGATAAGGTCCTGGTCTTTGTTATTCCCACAAAAAAAGCCCGGAGTGCCAGAAAGGGAAATGAAAATAAAAGTCCGAAACTGCGCCAGTCCAGATAGTCCGTTATAGCCTGATAGATTTCCGGTGAGGTAATTAATTGTTTCAAAAGGAAGGGAGAAAGGCCCTGTATCAACAAATATAAAGAGAGCGCTAGTCCGGAAAGGAAAAAGAGTCCTTGAAAGAAGGTACGTCCTGTCTCGGCATAGTTCTGTTCTCCATTCCTGCAGGCAATCATGACTTGCAGCCCTATGCTGAAACCGAAGCCTAGCATATAAGTTACCAGATAATATATTCCTGCTAAGGCAGATGCGCCAAGTTCCACTTCACCGACATGGCCCAGAAAGACGGCATCGGTAATATTGATTAATTGCTCCATTAAAACGCTCATCATTATGGGAAAGTTGATGAGCCATATTTGTCTATATGTATAATTCATTGTTTAACTTAATGTATACACCATGCTTATGCACTTATCGGTTTGGGGATGGTGCATAATCTGTATGAATTGATAATAGGGGTATAAAACTCTGTAACGAATCTTGTTTTAGATCCGTCAGAATAGCTGAATAGCTTGGGGAGGTAGTGCTATTTGTTGAATGTAGCTATATACAGAGTTGATGTTTCATTAGTTAAACAATTGTGTTTTGCAGGTTAAATCAAATCTCCTGGTTCGGCATAAATTTTGTATTCGCTCTCTAGTCCCTTGAAATCTTTTCTGAGGAGTACAATTTTAGCTTTGGGGGTAAGCCAAATGTTTAGTGGAATGGCATTCTCTTCTTGAAATGAAAATATAGTGCTGAATTCTTTTCTCAAAGATTCGTCTGAGGTTGCGGTATAATTAGGTAATGAGAAAAATGAATTTATGTAGTCATACAGTATCTGTTTACTTTTTATAGATCCCCCTTTTTCATATTTCTCACTTCTAGCATACAGCACAACAGATGGAATACCTTGATGGATATGAGTCTGTGTACTCAGATGATATTCGTCTAGATTATTTGCATAGCCTGTGATAAAACTGGAGTCGGTTACGTCTTTCCAATTGAAAGCTAGGAAATCTTTTTTATTTGTGATATCAATGGATATTGTATCACTACTATAGATTATTTCATTGTTTTTGTAACCTAGCAGATAAGTCTTGTATGTGCCGGGTGAGTAATAAACATGTGCCCATTTGAAGAATGTTGTTTCCACATATCTGGCGTAATTTGAATGACTGAATACTTTAAAACTATTTGGGGAATGAGATGATTTCCACACTATGGAATCATATACTTCGCTTAAACAAGGTGCATCTTTACCAAAATCAAAAGATTGGTAGAACACAATAGGAGCAAATATGTTTTGAGAACTTTTTTCTGCTTCTAATATAATTTTTATGTCTTTATTTTCTGTTTCTTTATTTTTGTCACCATCCATATCGGCCTCTTCTTTGGAGCAAGACAAAGCAAAGAAGGTAAGTAGCAAACAGTAGAATCTCTTTTTCATATTGTTTCTGAGGCTTGGTAAATAGTTCTGTTTGTAATGTCGAAAACAAAGTTAGCAAATATATTTGATAATCTTAGCTCTATATCCTATATTTTATTTCAGACTGATGATTTGATAATCAAAATTGGTAAAAAAGAGACATTTACAGAGACTCGAAAGGTTCCTGCACATACCTCATATACTCCTCATAGTCTATATACCTTCCACCCATTGACTTTAAGTGTGGTGTCTCAAATTGACAATCTATCAAGGTCCCTCCCAATTCTTGAAATGTTTGTGCCAGATAGATAAGCGCCAGTTTCGACGCATTAGGAACCAAAGAAAACATACTTTCACCAAAAAAACACTTTCCCAAAGTGACTCCATAGAGCCCGCCGACCAGGCAAGATTCTTCCCATACTTCCACACTGGCTGCAAAACCTTGTTCATGCAGGCGGGTGTAGGCTTTCATGATATCCTCTCCCAACCATGCTCCCGCTTCTTCCATCCGCAGATTACCGCAAGTTTGAATCACTTCATGAAATGCCTGGTTAAAACTAACTCCGTATCGTCCTTTGTTCATAAGGGTACGCATGGAGTGGGAAATGTGAATCTCGTTAGGGAAAATCACAAATCGTTTCAGGGGACACCACCATTGTATCTGTTTCTCACGGAAAGCATACCAAGGAAATATGCCATTGGAATAGGCAAGGATGAGGCGGTCTACAGAGAGGTCACCACCCACAGCCAATAGTCCGTCCGGCTCGCCATAGTAAGGGTTGGGGAAAACAAGTTTTTGAGTTAGTTGAAAGACCATAATGTTTTTTATTTGTGTGATTCACATACAGTCTCCTGTAGGGGCTGACTCGTATGTCTGCCCTTACGGAGGAGTTACTGGTTTCATTTAGGCTTGTTGCTTTTTGAGTACTTGCAAGCTCAATTGTCCGTTCTCTGCTGTCACTTCTACTTTGCCTCCCGTTTTTAATGTTCCGAATAGAATTTCACGCATAAGCAGTGGTTTCAGATGCGAGGCAATTGCCCTGTCCATTTCTCTGGCCCCATATTCTTTGGTAAAACCTAGCTTCAGCAGATGTTTATAAGCTTCCAGGCTGAGTTCCATTTCTACATGACGCGCCGACAGCTTGTTTCTCAGTTCGCCGAGCTTTTTGTTTAGGATGAGAGAAGCCATTCCGTAATCCATATCATGGAAAACAACTGTTGCAGATAACCGGTTGATGAATTCAGGCTTGAAAGTTTTCTTAACTTGTTTCAACATTGCCTCTCCAGCAGCAACCTGTCCGCCGAAACCTATAGAGGCTTGGTGCGCGAATTGCGCTCCGGCATTGGAGGTCATGATAAGTATCACATGACGGCAGTCCGCTTTTCGTCCTTTGTTATCCGTCAGTACGGCATAGTCCATAACTTGCAGCAGAATATTGAACACATCGGGATGTGCTTTCTCGATTTCGTCAAGCAGTAACACACAATTGGGAGTTTTGCGGATAGCATCTGTCAGCAGTCCACCGTCTTCATAACCTACATATCCGGCAGGTGAGCCGATGAGTTTGGCCACTGTATGCTTTTCCGTATATTCACTCATGTCAAAGCGTTGCAGGGCGATACCTAGTTCGGAAGCCAATACTTTGGCTACCTCTGTCTTTCCCACACCGGTGGGGCCGACGAAGAGAAGGCTTGCCAGTGGTTTGTTTTCGTCCAGTAGCCCGGCTTTGGCCATTTGTACGGCTTCCACCACTTGGCAGACAGCTTCTTCCTGACCGTATATCTTTGCACTGATGCGTTCATGCAAGGTTTCTAATGTGGCATTGTCTTCTTCCTTCATGGCAAGTACATCCACTTTACAGATACGTGCCAGTATATCGGTTATCAATGCTTTGTCCACCGTTTGTTTTTCTGTATCTGTGGGGTGGATCTCACGATAAGCACCGGCTTCGTCTACCAGGTCTATGGCCTTGTCGGGCAAGAAACGGTCGCTGATGTACCGTGCGGCGGCTGTAACGGCATACGCTATCACTCCTTCTTCATAAATCACTCCGTGGAACGTTTCGTATTTTTCTTTTAACCCTTCCACTATGTGGATGGTTTCCTCGATTCCCGGTTCTTGTATGTCAATCTGTTGGAAACGCCGTACTAATCCTCTGCTACGCGAAAAATAGCGGTTGAATTCTTCGTAAGTAGTGGAGCCGATAAATCGGATCTCTCCTCCTTCCAGATAAGGCTTGAGCATATTAGAGGCATCCATCGAACCGTCTCCCGTCCGTCCGGCGCCTATCAGGTTATGTATTTCATCTATATATACAATGGCGTGTCCTTCTTTCCGTATTCCTTCCATAATGGCTTTCAGCCTTTTCTCGAACTCACCCCGATATTGTGTACCGGCCAATAAGTTACCTAAATCCAGCTCGTAGATACGACAACCTGTGAGACGTTCGGGAACATTGCCTGCTTCTATACGTGCGGCCAGTCCGTAGGCCAGTGCGGTTTTTCCCACTCCCGGTTCGCCCACGTGCAGAGGATTGTTCTTTTCTTTGCGGCAGAGAACCTGAATGGTGCGTTCCAATTCCACATCCCTGCCTATAAGCGGATTCCGGTCTTGCAGGCCCTCGTTGAGGCAGGTAACATAGTTACGCCAAGGCTCGCTTTTCTCTTGCTCAGAGGAAGTTTCCTCTTGAAACTGATTCATGTGCTCGTAATTTGAAATGAGGGTGCTGAGGAATTCCGGCATATCTTCGCCCACTGTTTTTTTTAACAGATAGCCAGCCCATGAATCTTCCAGTTGAAGCATTCCTTGTACCAGATGAGGAACATCCATTTCTTCTGCGCTTGAATGGCTGATTGTCATATAGGCATATTGCAGCAGCTCGGAGAGTTGACCTGAAATTTCCAATTCATATTCTATTTCTTGAGGAACTCGTTCCACTTCTTTTGACAGATATTCGGAAATGGACTGGGACAGTTCTTCCGGGGTACAAAAACACTCTGCCAATGCTTTTTGAAAAGGAACTTGTTTCAGCAATGCGCTCAATAAGTGTTCGGGCGTGATAAATTCATGCCGATATTGCATCGCTTGGCTCTGCGCAGAAGCGAAAGCGTAGTTCACCGAATCGGTATTTGGTATATCCATATCTTATTCTTGATTTTTTATTCTTCTTCCGGTGTAACCGTGAGTCGGAGAGGGAATCCCTCTTCACGAGCCATACGGGTGGCTTTTTGTACTTTTGACCGGGCGATATCATACGTATAGATGCCTACTACGGCCGATTCACTTTTATGTACCTGCATCATCAAAGCTTCTGCTTCCATCGTTGATTTGAAAAAAACGGTAGTTAATATCTTTACAACAAATTCCATTGTAGTAAAGTCGTCATTGAAAATGATAACTTTGAAGCGTCGCGGCTCGTGAAGGTCTATACGTTCTTTTTCTTTATAAGATGATTGTTGTTGTTCCATATTGGTATTTGTCATACGTACTTATGGCACAAAGGTAGGGAAAGTATTGGAAAGGTAGGGTAGGGAAGAGATGAATTTTGTCTCCCAAAGTAGCTAGAATGGCGAACTTCACAAAACTCATAACCATACCATGGATTGCATTGAAAGATTTGTATCATTCATAAATGGTATCACTAATAAAAAAGGGCAGAAACAATGCTATTATAAATAAAAAGAACAGAATATCACTCTTTTTCATAGATAGAAATGTGTTTTTCATTAATATTTGCGACAAACATACGAAAAAACTTCTAACTTCCTAACCAAACAACAATTTAAATTCGAGGTGTGAAGGAATGGCAAATAAGATTGCTTCCGGGCAATTTTATGTATAATATGGTCTGTGATTAATAATTCGACGGCTCTTTATTTGTTATCTAGCCATAATCTTTTATCTTTGTTCCCGTCATGGAATAAAGTAAAAAGGTTATTATGAAAACAAGAGGATGGATTTTAACTGTAATTTGTAGTATGTTGTTATTGGTGGCGGGTATCACTTTTGCATCAATGGTGCTTGTCGGGCAACCGGCTTTGGCAAACGAATCATTGTGGTGGTGGATCTTGATAAATCTTGGTGTGATGGTTTTATTATTCGGGTACGGCGTGAAGCGGGGAATCCAGATATTGCGTATCTTCAGCATACCGAAAAGCAAACTGACACGGGAACCAGGTGTCGTGGTTTGTGATTATAATATCAGCCTGAAAAAGTATGCTTTGTATAAATTGTGGGACATCCGTCATTTCAGTTTTTCTTTGTTGTTTATCATTTATATTTGTATTGCATTGTGTACAGGGCACTATATTGTTCCCGAAGAGCAAAGCCTGTTCAGCCCGCTGCTGATTTGGTTCTTGTGTCTTATCTATATCTTGATTATGCTGCCTGTCAGACTAAATAAAATTTATAAGCGGAGTATTGCAGGGCAGACTTGGGTGGAAATAACTCCGGAAGGGTTGACATATGACAAGGCGAAACTGAAACAGACATTCCCTTGGGAAGAGATAGCAGGTATAGCTCTTTATAAGACCTATTGCTTTCTGTATGATAAAAGAGGCGGTGAATTTTTGATTGTAACTTCGGATGAAAAGGTGAAAGAATCCCTTCTTTACTATTTAAATACGAAAAAATAATGAATTAAAGCTAAGTGTTTTTCATAATAAGGTTGTTCGTATTATTATAATGTGTATTTTTGTAACAAAGTAATAATGAAAAACCTCTTAAGTATGAAAACACCTGTTCTCGCGCTATTCATTTCTTTAGTGGCATTTGGAGCCTGTGTATCCAATAAACAAACCCAGCCGTCAACCGATTATACCCAATTGGTGAATCCGTTTATCGGAACCGATTTTACCGGCAATACTTATCCGGGAGCGCAAGCGCCTTTCGGAATGGTACAACTTAGTCCGGATAACGGCTTGCCCGGATGGGACCGTATTTCCGGCTATTTTTATCCGGACAGTACGATTGCCGGATTCAGTCATACCCATTTGTCGGGGACGGGAGCCGGAGACTTGTATGATATCTCTTTTATGCCTGTTACTTTGCCTTATCAGGAAGCGGAAGCTCCTTTAGGCATCTATTCCAAATTCTCTCATGCGGATGAAGAGGCTTCAGCAGGTTACTATCGCGTGTTGCTGAAAGATTATGATATCAATGTGGAATTAACTGCTACAGAGCGTTGCGGCATCCAGCGTTATACGTTTCCTGAAGGGGAGTCGGCTGTCTTTCTGAATCTGAAGAAAGCGATGAATTGGGATTTTACCAATGATTCTTATATTGAAATAATTGACTCATGCACTATTCAGGGATATCGTTTTTCTGAAGGATGGGCAAGAGACCAGCATGTGTATTTTCGTACTCGTTTCTCCAAACCGTTTGCTTCGGTAGAGATGGATACTACTGCCATTACTTTGAAAGGTAAACGTGTAGGTACGGCTTATATCGCCCGCTTTAATTTTGATACGGAAAAAGGAGAACAGATTGTTCTGAGTACTGCTCTTTCGGGAGTGAGCATGGAAGGTGCCGCTAAAAACATGGCGGCTGAGGCACCTCACAATGATTTCGATAAATATTTGGCTGAAACTAAAGATAATTGGAACCGCCAGCTAGGAAAAATAGAAATAACAGGTGACAACAAGGACGATAAGGTCAATTTCTATACAGCATTGTATCATACTATGATTGCCCCGACTATTTACAGTGATGTGGACGGGTCTTATTATGGTCCCGATAAGAAAATTCATCAGACGGATGGTTGGGTGAATTATGGAACCTTTTCATTGTGGGATACTTATCGTGCCGCACATCCGTTATTTACTTATACGGAACCTCAACGTGTCAATGATATGGTGAAATCATTCATTGCTTTTTATGAACAGAACGGACGTTTGCCGGTATGGAACTTTTGGGGAAGTGAGACTGATATGATGATTGGCTACCATGCTGTGCCTGTTATTGTTGATGCTTATTTGAAAGGTATTGGTGATTTTGATGCTGAGAAGGCATTGGAGGCTTGTGTGACTACTGCTAATTTGGATAATTATCGCGGCATTGGTCTGTATAAAAAGTTAGGATATATACCTTATAATATAAAGGATGAATATAATGCGGAAAATTGGTCGCTTTCCAAGACATTAGAATATGCTTTTGATGATTATTGCATAGCCGAAATGGCCCGGAAGATGGGGAGGACTCAATTAGCGGACGAATTCTACAAGCGTTCTCAGAATTATCGCAATGTGTTCAATCCGGCATCAAGCTTCATGCAGCCGATAGATGATAAAGGAATATTCCAACCTAATTTCAGCCCGGATGACTACACTGCCCATATTTGTGAAAGTAACGGTTGGCAGTACTTTTGGTCTGTACAGCAGGATATTAAGGGGTTAATTGCCTTGACTGGTGGTAAGGATCGTTTTACAGAAAAGTTGGATAGTATGTTTACTTATATCCCGGCTAGTAATGCAGATTTGCCTCTTTTCAGTACAGGTATGATTGGTCAGTATGCTCATGGTAATGAGCCTAGCCATCATGTGATTTATCTATATAATAAGGTACGTCAGCCTTGGAAAACTCAGAAGTATGCGGCGCAGGTCATGCATGACCTTTATTTCAATGCACCTGCCGGACTGTGTGGTAATGAGGATTGTGGACAGATGTCTGCTTGGTATGTATTCAGTGCTATGGGATTTTATCCTGTCAATCCGGTAAGTGGTGAATATGAGATTGGTACGCCGTTGTTCTCCGAAATACAGATGCATTTGGATAATGGAAAAACGTTCACAGTACTGGCCCCTGGAGTAAGTCGTGAAAATATCTATATCCAGTCGGTGAAAGTAAATGGGCAACCATACGATAAGAGCTATATCACACACCGGCAAATAATGGACGGTGCTACTGTAGAATTTGAAATGGGTCCGGAACCGGGAAATATTTGGTATAGATAATAATTGGTTCAACTTATTAAGAATTGTACAGGAGGTGAGTTAAAAGTGATATTTGTTGTTATCGTTTTGCTGTAGAGGCGGGTTGAATCTGCGTGAAAATTGTATGATGAGCGGAAGCTTTCTACCCCTGCAGTGGATGATTGGATCGTTATTTGGAACATTGGCTCCCTCCTCATACAAAGGTGAATTATATAATATGAACGAGGAACTTGATGACACCTATAAGGCCGTCTTTCGTCAATGCTATCCTAAGCTGTTGTTTTATGCGACACGGCTGGTCGGTACCGAAGAAGCCGAAGATGTAGTGCAAGATGTTTTTGTGGAGTTGTGGAGGCGGAGAGATTCAGTCGTCATAGGAGAGCAGATTTTAGCTTTCCTTTATCGTTCTGTATATACCAAGGCTATAAATTTATTGAAGCATCAGGTTATAGAGAACAACTACAGTGCGGCAATGATAGAAATCTATGAACGAAAATTGCAATATTACCAGCCGGATCATGCTGAAGTTATTAAAAAGATAGAGAATCAGGAATTACGTCAGGAAATTTTTGAAGCGATTAATGAATTGCCGGATAAATGTAAGGAGGTGTTCAAACTGAGTTATCTTCATGATATGAAAAACAAGGAAATTGCTGATACTCTTGGTATTTCTTTACGTACCGTAGAGGCACATATGTATAAGGCCTTGAAATTTTTGCGCGAACGTCTCAGCCATTTATTATTGTCATTGATTATATTTTCAGCAAAACTGCTAAGTGTTTTTACAAGTTGAATTGTTTACTATATGAATAGGGAAAAAGATGAGTAAACTTAACGAAGATATTATTATCAGGTATTTGGAAAACCGATGCTCGGAGGAGGATTTTGTTCTTATCAATGAATGGATGAAAGAATCTGATGAGAATGCCGGAGAGTTATTCCGTATGGAGGAGATTTATCAGTTAGGTAAATTCCCCTTTGAGGAGGAAAATCTGGTAGCGAAGGCAGAGCGCAGGTTGGGTAGAAGATTGGAACAGGAAAATCAAAAGAGACAGGAGGTGTTCAAGCTTAAGAGTGTGTTGCGTTATGTAGCTGCTATAGTGGGCGTGATAGTGCTGGCTGCGGGATTGGCCTATTGGTTCCGGAATAAAGCGGAGGAATTGGTGGTAGCATCGGCTGCTCATGGACAAGTGCGTGAGATGTTGTTGCCTGACGGGACAAAAGTATGGTTGAACCAGTCGTCTGTTTTAAAATATCCGCGTGCTTTTGAAGGAAAAGAACGTCATGTATATCTGGATGGGGAGGCTTATTTTGAAGTGGCACGTAATCATGAGAAACCTTTTACGGTAAAAAGCCAGGCAATGGATGTCAGGGTCTTGGGAACCTCTTTCAATATAAAATGCCGTCCGGATAACAGTTTTGCTGAAACGACTCTGGTAGAGGGGGAAGTTGAGGTAAAAGATAAATCAGATAAAGGCAGAATTACTTTGTTACCGGGACAAAAGGCTGTTTTAAACAGGGTGACAGGGCGGATGCAGGTAAAACAGGTCGATCCCAAGATGGAGATAGTCTGGCATAATGATTTGATTCCATTTGAAAAATCATCTATTTTCCAGATTGCGGCAGCATTGGAACGGTTCTATGGGGTGAAGATTATCCTTTCACCGGATGTAGACAGTACCAATACTTATTCAGGAGTGCTGAAAAAGAAAGATAATATAGAGTCTGTGCTGAATTCTTTGCGTAACTCTATTCCTTTCAATTATAAGAAAGTAGATGATAACAATATATTTATCTCATCGGAAACGAAATAATTTTTAAATAAAGAACTATGAAAATCAACATGCTCTTAAGCGGCTGTCTTCTAGGGTTATTGTGTTTCACCGCATGTGATTCTGAGGGCAATGAAATGAATGATTACACCCATTATGTCAACTCTTTTATTGGTACAGGAGGCCATGGACATACCCATCCGGGTGCTATGGTTCCCCATGGCATGATACAGCCGGGACCAGATACTCGTATTGACGGTTGGGATTCCTGTTCCGGATATTATTATGAAGATACTACGATCAATGGCTTTGCCCATACACGTCTTAGTGGTACCGGGTGTGCGGATTTCGGAGATTTCCTGTTGATGCCGACTGTAGGTGTGCAACGCACTGATTTTTTGGGAACAGAAAGCCAGAAGCGTCCTTTCGCATCGGCTTTTTCTCATGAAAAGGAACATGCCGAACCGGGATATTATTCTGTCTTCCTGGATACATACGGGGTAAAAGCCGAACTGACCTCAACAGAGCGTGCGGCAATGCATCGGTATACTTTCCCGGAAAGTAAGGAGTCAGGATTTATCTTGGATATGGACTATAATATTCAGCAACAAATCAATCAGGTCATGGAAGTGGAGGCTGTGAATGATACTGTGTTGCGGGGGCGCAAACGCAGTGCCTATTGGGCATACCGGCAGGATCTTTATTTTTATGCCGTATTTTCCAAACCCTTCACGTATACTTTGTACACGGATACTGTTCAGGAAAATGACAAACAGATTCCTGTATGCAAAATGCTTTTGCATTTTGAAACGGCGAAAGACGAACAAGTGCTGGCTAAGTTCTCTATCTCTTCTGTTGATGCGGAAGGTGCTTATAAGAACCTCCAGGCTGAGATGCCCGGTTGGAATTTTGATGGAGTGCGTGCCGATGCTAAGAAGAAATGGAATGAATGCCTGTCAAAGATTGCAGTCAAAACCAATAATGAAGACCAGCGTGCCATTTTCTATACGGCTATGTATCATGCTTTCCTAAGTCCCAATCTGTTTACTGATGTAGACGGGCGTTACTTGGGAATGGATTTGAAAGTGCATACCACCGACATGAAACATCCGGTTTATACCATTTTCTCTTTGTGGGATACTTTCCGTGCGTTACATCCGTTACTGACTATTGTCGATCCTCAGTTGAATACGGAATTTATCCGTTCATTGATAAAGAAGCATCAAGAAGGTGGTATTTTCCCGAAATGGGATTGTGTATCCAATTATACCGGAACGATGGTAGGGTATCATGCGGCTTCGTTGGTAGCCGATTCTTATGTGAAGGGATATCGCGATTTTGATGTGCAGGAAGCTTACAAGGCATGTTTGCGTGCGGCGGAATATGATACGACCGGCATTGTCGCTCCCGGTTGGCTGATTCCTTATGTAATGCCTAAGGCTCGTTACTATAAGAATACCCTTGGCTATATCCCGTGTGATCGTGAGAATGAATCGGTTGCGAAAGCGTTGGAATATGCATACGATGACTGGTGTATTTCCGTGTTGGCAGACAGCTTGGGAGATACTGAAACCAAGGAGAAATATGCCCGTTTTGCGGATGCGTACGAATTTTATTTTGATCCTGCCACCCGTTTCATGCGCGGATTGGATAGTAAAGGTGAATGGCGTACCCCGTTCAATCCCCGTTCTTCCAATCACCGTAATGATGATTATTGTGAAGGAACTGCATGGCAGTGGACTTGGTTTGTTCCGCATGATATTCCGGGATTGGTGAAGTTGATGGGTGGAGAGGATGCTTTCGTTGGAAAGCTGGATTCTTTGTTTACGGTTTCTTCCCAGTTGGAAGGAGAGGCTACCTCTGCTGATATCACAGGACTGATAGGCCAGTATGCGCATGGCAATGAGCCGAGTCATCACATTACTCACATGTATAACTATGTAAACCGTCCATGGCGTACTCAGGAATTGGTTGACAGTGTGCTGCATAACCAGTATTTCAATGCTCCTGATGGCTTGTCGGGTAATGAAGATTGCGGTCAGATGTCTGCATGGTATATTTTGAACTCCATGGGCTTCTATCAGGTATGTCCCGGCAAGCCGGTTTATTCTATCGGACGTCCGTTGTTTGAGGAGGTGACGATTAATCTGCCCGACCGCAAGACTTTCGTTATCCGTACCCACAACAACTCGAAGACCAATAAGTACATTGAGTCGGTTCTGTTGAACGGAAAACCACTGGATGTTCCTTTCTTTACCCATAATGACATAGTACGTGGGGGAACGATGGAGATTACCATGAGTCCCGTACCGACGGAATGGGGAAAACAGATAAAGAATTAAAAAGTATAACTTAACCCAAATAACAATATCATGAAAAAATTATTTCTATCAGTTGCAGTCCTGTGTGTTACACTGTTTGTGCAGGCAAAGGATTATGCAGACTATGTGAGTCCGTTGGTAGGTACACAGTCTTCCTTTGAACTCTCTACAGGAAATACTTATCCTGCCATATCCCGTCCATGGGGTATGAATTTCTGGACTCCCCAGACAGGAAAGATGGGGGACGGATGGCAGTATGTCTATACGGCTAATAAAATCCGTGGTTTCAAACAAACCCATCAGCCCAGTCCGTGGATTAATGACTATGGTCAATTTTCCATCATGCCCGTAACAGGAAAACCGGAATTTGAGGAGGACAAGCGTGCAAGTTGGTTCTCTCATAAAGCTGAAATTGCAAAACCTTATTATTATAAGGTTTATTTGGCAGAACATGATGTGGTGACTGAAATGGTTCCTACGGAACGTGCCGCTATGTTCCGCTTTACTTTTCCTGAAAATGACTCATACGTAGTGGTTGATGCTTTTGATCGTGGCTCATCTATCAAGGTGATTCCCGGAGAAAACAAAATTGTGGGCTATACCACTCGCAACAGTGGTGGTGTTCCTGCCAACTTCAAGAATTATTTCGTTATTGAGTTTGATAAGCCGTTTACTTATGAGGCTACGTTCTCTAACGATATACAGCCTGAAAAACCGGACGGCAGTGTTCCTGTAACCTTGAAAGAAGGTAAACTGGAGCAGACTGATTTCCATACCGGAGCCGTTATCGGTTTCAAGACAAAGAAAGGCGAAGTGGTTCATGCCCGTGTCGCTTCTTCATTCATCAGTCCTGAACAAGCAATTCAGAATCTGAAGGAATTGGGTGGTGACAGTTTTGAAGTATTGGTACAGAAAGGTAAAGATGCCTGGAATGAGGTCTTAGGTAAAGTAGAAGTGGAAGGTGGAACATTGGATCAATACCGTACTTTCTATTCCTGCTTGTACCGTTCCTTGTTGTTCCCGCGTAAATTCTATGAACTGGATGCCAATGGGCAGCCTGTTCATTACAGTCCTTACAATGGGGAAACATTGCCGGGATATATGTATACGGATACAGGATTCTGGGATACATTCCGTTGCTTGTTCCCTTTCTTGAACCTGATGTATCCTTCGGTAAATCAGGAAATACAGGAAGGTTTGATTAATACTTATAAGGAAAGCGGCTTCTTCCCCGAATGGGCCAGCCCCGGTCATCGTGGTTGCATGGTCGGCAATAATTCAGCTTCTATCTTGGTCGATGCTTATCTGAAAGGAGTACGTGTGGAAGATGTGGAAACATTATACAAAGGACTGATTCATGGAACGGAAGCTGTACATCCTGAAGTTTCTTCTACCGGACGTCTGGGATATGAATATTATAACAAGCTGGGCTATGTGCCTTGTGATGTGAAGATTCATGAGAATGCAGCCCGTACATTGGAATATGCATACGATGACTGGTGTATTTATCAGCTGGCGAAAGAATTGAAACGTCCGAAGAAGGAAATCGCACTCTTTGCCAAGCGTGCCATGAATTACAAGAACCTGTTTGATTCGGAAAGCAAGCTGATGCGCGGCAAGCAGAAGGACGGCAAATTCGCTCCTAAATTCTCACCGTTGAAGTGGGGAGGTGACTTTACGGAAGGAAACAGCTGGCACTATTCTTGGTCTGTATTCCATGATCCCCAAGGCTTGATTGACTTGATGGGAGGTAAGGAAATGTTCGTTACCATGCTTGATTCTGTCTTTTCGGTTCCCCCTATCTTTGATGATAGCTATTATGGACAGGTGATTCATGAAATCCGTGAAATGACAGTTATGAATATGGGTAACTATGCACATGGAAACCAGCCCATTCAGCACATGATTTATATGTATGATTATGCGGGTCAGCCTTGGAAAGCCCAATATTGGTTGCGTGAGGTGATGAACCGTATGTATACAGCCGGACCTGACGGATATTGCGGTGACGAGGATAATGGACAGACTTCGGCATGGTATGTATTCTCTGCATTAGGATTCTATCCGGTATGTCCCGGTACAGATGAATATATTCTGGGTGCTCCGTTGTTCAAGAAAGCGACACTGCATTTTGAAAACGGAAAGAACTTGGTAATAACCGCACCGGATAACAGCGATACCAACCGATATGTAGATGAAATGCATGTAAACGGTACTGTTTATACCAAGAATTATTTGAAACACAATGAATTGTTACAAGGTGGTGTTATCGATTTCAAGATGACCGACCGTCCGAATATGCAACGTGGAACACAAGAAAGTGATTTGCCTTATTCATTTTCAAAAGACGAAACAATGAAATAAAAGTTTCACCATGCATTTCTCTCTTGTAAAGAGAGGTTGGAGGGGGATGTTCTCTTTTGGCAGCATTGCAAGAGTACATCCCCTTTTTGTTTTTAAATATTTCTTCTATACGTCAAAGTCCGATGATATCACTACTTTTGCCTTTCCTCTGTTTTTTCTAGAAAATTTAGAAAAAAGAACGAGATGGAGTAAGTGTTTTCTTTTAGCTGCCTGTTTTTATTCTCGAAAGGGGCATGAGAACCCCTTCACTGGAGAAAAATAAGTCAGTGTTAACTAATTTAATAAATTATGAAAGGCAATCAATTAATGAGAAAGCCCAAATTACTCAGGGCGCTTTTGATTCTTTTGTTTGTGGCTGCACCCATGCAATGGACCCGCGCACAAATTGTTCTTTCAACTCCCAAGACAACTCTTGGAGCGGTAATCAAGAACATCAAATCACAGTCTAACTATCAGTTTTTCTATGATGACAAACTGGCTGAAACGCCGGTGAATGCCATTGATGTAAAGAACGGTTCATTGCAGTCTGTACTTGATGCAGCTTTGCAAGGCAAGGGAATCACCTACAAGATAGAGGATAATATTGTCTATCTTTCAGCACCCGGAGAACCTCAAACACCTCAACAGACAGGACAGGAACATACAGTGACCGGAACAGTGGTTGATGCGACAGGAGAGGCCTTGATTGGTGTAAACGTACAAGTGAAAGGAAACCCTACAGCCGGTACGATTACTGACTTTGAAGGTAACTATTCTTTGTCGGTTCCCGGAAATGGCGAGGTTGTGTTCTCATACATTGGTTACCGTTCGGAAACATTGAAGCCCGATGGCAAGAATGTACTGAACGTAACCATGCAGGAAGACACACAGCAGATTGGCGAAGTGGTGGTAACCGCTTTGGGGATCAAACGTGAGAAGAAGATGTTGGGTTATGCGGTTCAGGAACTGAAAAGTGATGAACTGAACAAGACAGGTGACCCGTCTGTGACCAGTGCCTTGCAAGGTAAGGTGGCAGGTCTTCAGATGAATACTTCGGCTACAGGTTTAGGTGGTTCTACGAAAATCACCATTCGTGGTAACTCTTCTCTTACCGATAACAACCAGCCGTTATGGATTGTGGATGGCGTTCCTTTCAGCGACAACACTACATCCGACGCATCTCGTTATGGTGGTGTGGACCGTGGTAGCGCTTCCATGGACATTAATCCGGATGACATCGAGAGCATTTCGGTATTGAAAGGTCCGAATGCGGCTGCTCTTTACGGTTCGCGTGCAGGTAATGGCGTTATCTTGATTACGACAAAGAAAGGCAGTAAGAAAGATGGTTTCGGAATCCGTTATAGTGGTAACTTCACTTGGACAGCTATCGGCGAGACATTGGATATGCAACGCCGTTACGGACAAGGACATATTGATACAAAAGATGCCAAGACTGCGGTGTATGACAAAACGGATAGCGGAAGCTGGGGCCCGGTATTGGATGGAAGCATGAAAGAGGCTTGGAACGGAGAAACTTACGCTTACTCTAACTATGGGGATAAGTTGAAAGATTATTTTGATACCGGTTTCTCGCATACGCATAACGTATCTATCAGCAACGGTACAGAGAAATCACATTTCCGTACTTCTTTCGGATACTCAGATAATGACGGTGTATTCCCCACTGAAAGTTTGAGCCGTGTGAATGCCGACCTGAATGCAGGAACGGAATTGAACAAATGGGTGTCTATGGACGGAAAGATTTCTCTTTCACGTACAAAAGCCGATAACCGTCCACTGTATGGTGATTACGGTGCTATTTCCCAGTTGATGAGAATCCCTAACAACGTCCGTCTGGATGACTTGAAACAATATTCTGATGAAACTCATGCGCATGTGAACTGGACAGGACCTACTGCCAGTATCCGTAATCCTTATTATGTATTGCATCAGCGTCAGAATTCAGATGAACGCTGGCGTGCTTTCGGATATTATAGCATGAAAATCAATTTCACAGATTGGCTGCATCTGTCTGCCAAATACGCTTTTGACTACTACCGCACCAGAGTGCAAAGCACCAATGCGGGTGATGGTATCAATGGAGAAGCCAATACTTCCATGATTACGAATGACTCAATGGATCGTAGTGAAGAAAACTTCTTCGAGTCAAATGCTGAAGTCATTTTGATGGGTGACCGTCAGTTGACTGATAACTTCCGTCTGGGCTTCAATGTCGGTGGTAACTTTATGTACCAGCGTTCGGAAACTTTGGGTGTGGGCGTAGGTAATATGGTGGATAAAGGTAATTGGATGCTGAATGCGGCCAATTTGTTGAGAACCGGTAGTGAGGATGGTTACAAGCGTGCCATGAACTCAGTGTTCGGCTCTGTACAGATGGCATGGAAGGAATATCTGTCTTTGGATTTGACAGCTCGTAACGACTGGTCATCCACTCTTCCGTCAGGTAACAATTCTTTCTTCTATCCGTCTGCCAACCTCAGTTTCGTAGTTTCCGACTTTTTGCGCTCCATTGACAAACCGTTGCCAAGCTGGGTGACATTTGCCAAGGCACGTCTGTCTGCCGCACAGGTAGGTAAGGACACAAGCCCTTATCAGTTATACAACACCTACTCTTTCAAATTCGATAATGGTGTATTGACTCCGACCAAGGATAATGTGAAGATGAACGATCAGTTGAAGCCTGAAATCGCGACCTCTTATGAAGCAGGTCTGGACATGAAGTTCTTGAACAACCGTCTGGGCTTTGACTTTACTTACTATTACAGCAAAACAAAGAACCAGATTATGAAAGTGCCCGCAGCAGCTCCCTGGAGTGGTGGCCAATGGGTAAACGCAGGTATGGTAACCAATCAAGGTGTAGAATTTATGTTGTATTCCACTCTGGTAGAAACAAAGGATTTCGCTTTTGATTTGAATGTGAATATGGCTCACAACGTATCGAAAGTGAAAGAACTGGCTCCGGAAGAAAATGTGAACTATATGTTCTTTAACGGTGATGGAAACTTCCCTGTAAAAGTAGGTACACGCGCCGGACACAAATTAGGCGAGATTTATGCTACATCGCTTTATAAGCGCAATGAAAACGGTGATATTATCGTAAATGAAAATGGTTTGCCCATGACTGTGACCAATGAGTCTGAATATGTGAACAAACCTATCGGTAATATCCAGCCTAAGCTGACCATGTCTGTATCTCCTACCTTTACTTATAAAGGGATTACACTGTCTGCACTGTTTGATATGAAATTCGGTGGTGATATCTTCTCTTATTCCGAGATGCTGGCTACCGGAAACGGTTTGGCTAAGCGTACCTTGAACCGTGGTGAGGAAAACAACTATATGATGGTATTCCCCGGTGTGACAGAATCAGGCGAGGTGAATACAAAACAGGTTTCCGCCTCAGAATACTACGGCTCATTGCAGGCTGAGGATTTCATCTACGATGCTTCATTCATTAAACTGAAAGAATTGTCAATCGGCTATTCATTCCCTTCATCTATGCTGAAGAAGACTCCTGTCAACTCGCTGAATGTTTCATTTGTAGCACGTAACTTGTGTTATCTGATGAAGCACACGCCGGGTACAAGCCCCGAAGGCGGCTATGACACTACGATGTTCTCACAAGCCATTGACTATGCATCGTTGCCGTTTACACGTACTTTCGGTATTTCTATCAACTTAGGTTTCTAATTAATTAAAAGGAAAAACTGATTATGAAAATCAAATTATATAAATCCGTAGCCTTATGCTCATTGCTGGCTCTGGCCGGATGCCATGATTTTGAGGAATTGAATACAAATCCTTACGCACCGATTTACGACCCGACTGTGGAGAATGTATCGGCCGATGGAATAGACATTGATTACACCTTGACAGACAATGCCATGGCAAGTTTGAAAGGGATGGAAGGCGCTATCGGAAGTATTTTTGCCAATTTCACCTACGAAGGTCTTTACAATGATTATCAGACAACGACCAATCTGACTCATGATATCTATGCCGGTTATTGGGGAAACAATGTCAGCGGCTTTGTGAATCAGGCGCCTACCTATTCTTATACGGATGGATGGTCGGCCAGCCGATGGAAGCATTTCTATGATGACCGCAGCACTTCGGAATACAGTCAGTTGGTCAAGACATTCTATTTCTGTAATAAGGATTATTATCATACGGCATTCTATATTACCCGCATTTATTATGCTTTCTTGTTGTCCATGCAGACAGATACTTACGGAGATATTCCCGTCGCTTATTATGTGAAGGGAGCTATGCCGCCGGAAGAAAATGTGTCTTATACGCCTCAGAAAGAGGTCTATAATATCCTTTTCCAGCTGTTGGATCAGGCTATAACAGAGTTGCACCAGGAAAATCTTCCTGCTGTCAGTCAGTATGATTTAGGTGACAATGACAAATGCTATGGAGGTGATGTGGACAAATGGCGTCGTTTTGCCAACACACTGCGTTTGCGCCTTGCTTTGCGTGTATCCAATGTAAATCCGGAATTGGCCCAGACTCAGGCAAAAGCAGCTTTGACAGATCCGGCCGGTCTGATGCAAAGCCAGGATGACAATATGAAGCAGACTCCAAAACGTCAGTATATCGCCGGCGGTAATGAAAATATATACGCATTGTTGTTCAGCTGGACCGGCAATGCTGTATTGTCGAAAGAAATGGAACGGGCTTATAAGAATCAGGCCTTGAAAGAAGGTGCGGCGGCAGCCGATGCCGTTACTTTCAATGAGAATTCTGAGAATTGTTATCTCGACCCTCGTTGTGAAGTTTTATGGTTCCGTCCTACTCCGTTTGATTCGTTGACTACCAGTCCGCTTCCCACAGAGAATCTGAAGAGAGATTTCAACGGGGTGATGAATGGAGAAACCAATGTAGGTGGCTCTTATCTGAACAGATACTCTGCCAACCGTTGTATTCTGTCATCTGATGCCATGAACAAGGATTATTGGTGGAATCTGGCCCGTGAAATAGTCTGGATGGGGTATTCTGAAAGTTTGTTCCTGAAAGCGGAAGCAGCATTGCGCTGGCCGTCATTGGTGGATGAAACTGCTGAAGCTCTTTATTTGAAAGGTATCAAGGCATCTATGGATTATTATGAAATTGATGCGGACAAGGCCAATGAATACATCAGTCATCTGGATGGCGTAAAAGCATTTGCCGGTGGTAGTAAGGAAGAACAATTGGAACAGATTATTACTCAGAAGTGGATTGCCGTTTTCCCGAATGGAAATGAAGGATGGGCAGAAGTGCGTCGTACCGACTATCCGCGTTATCTGCTGGCTCCGGTTAATGGAAACAATTCCAATGGAGAAGTGGCGTCCGGCAAGCTTATCAAACGCATCAACTATCCTAACAGCGAGTCCCGTAACCCTAATAAACCGGGCAATGTGAACCAGGGTAGCCGTGTATGGTGGGATGTGGCCGATACGATGAATGATAAAGGTCAGTGGCATACTCCGAATAATTTCCGATAGAAATTGCTATCTTTGTATCCTAGGGAACATAAAAAGAAACAAAATGAAGCAAATTCTATTTTTATTGGCAGCCGTCCTGTTATTGGGCGGCTGTGCGGAAGAGAAGAAGACCGACGTTCGTTGGGCTACTTTTAATGTCCGTTATGACAATCCGCAAGACAGTTTGAACAATTGGCAATATCGGAAAGACCGTGTGTGCCAGTTTATTAAGGACCGTGAACTGGATATTGTCGGTATGCAGGAAGTTTTGCATAACCAGTTTCAGGATCTTCGTGCAGGCTTGCCCGAATACGATGGTATCGGCGTGGGACGTGATGACGGGAAGACAGCAGGTGAATATGCGCCGCTATTCTATCGTAAGGACAAATATGAGGTGTTGGACTCCAATACTTTCTGGTTGGCCGAAAATCCCGATAGCGTAGGAATGATGGGATGGGATGCGGTTTGTGTCCGTATCGCCACGTGGGCGAAATTTAAAGACAAGGCCACCGGAAAGATATTCATGGCTGTCAATACTCATTTTGACCATGTAGGTGAAGAGGCTCGCCGTCAAAGCGCATTGCTCATTATCCGTAAGATAAAAGAGATCGTAGGCGAACGCCCCGCAGTGGTTACGGGTGACTTTAATGTGACCGATGCGAGCGATGCATACGAAACGATCACTACCAACGAGTTTGTGATGAAGGATGCTTATAAGACGGCTGCCCGTGTGACCGGCGTTGATTATACTTTTCATGATTTTGCCCGTATTCCGGCCGAGGATTGTGAAAAGATTGATTTCATCTTTGTCACTCCGCAAGTTCTGGTAAAGAACTGTGAGATACCGGCTGAAGTACCGGAAGCTTTGCTTTCCGATCATAATCCTCAGTTGGCTGACTTGGAATTCTGATTTTTTTAATAGGTGAACTTACGCCGGTAGAGTCTTTAAAAGGGCTTTATCGGCGTTTGTATTACAATAACTTTTTCAAATCTTCAATGTTTGGCAGAGCGTTACGAAGTCGTTCCGGCATATCTTTAGATGCACGGTAAGTGGCAACTCCCATCGGCTTGTTATAATCACGAACGGCAAACTCTACAAAGGTTTGGTTCATTTCTTTGCAAAGAATTATTCCGATAGAAGGGTTTTCGTGCGGTTTTCTGATATATGTATCTAAAGCGGATAGATAAGTATTCAACTGCCCCAAATAAGAAGTGCGGAATTTTCCGGATTTAAGCTCAACTGCGACTAAGGAGTTAAGCTCCCGATTGAAAAAGAGCAAATCAATAAACATTTCTTCTCCTGCAACCTCCATGCGATATTGATTGCCTATAAAGCTGAAATCTTGTCCGAAGGTCATAATAAACTTCTTCACATTGGCAACAATTGCCTTTTCTACTATTTTTTCGTCTAAGTCCTCTTCCTGCTTTCAGTTCCTCCACATTGATGAAATCAAGCAAGTATTCATCTTTGAATGAACAAACAGCTTTTAGCGCTTGCTTAGTATCAGGCAATGTTTGTGCAAAATTGTTGGGTAAAGTTCCCCGATGGCTGTATAGATCTGCTTTTAAGTAATCCCTTAACGTGTATTTACTCCAATAGCGAATGGCGCACTCATGTATATAAAATAGTCTTGCTTCTAAAGTCTTGGCTTTGGATATTATTTCGGTATGGTGACTAAAGCCGATTGAAAAGAAGTCTGACCAATTAAATTCATCCGCCACTGGCTGATGAATTGCTACAAGAAGCAATTTTTCATTCAACACCAAATCATCAGCCAATGGCGGATGATTTAAAACCTTATCCCACTCTTCATAAAAAATACGCATATTTCTTATGCTTGTTGCTGAAAATCCCCTCAGCCCCGGCAATTCTTTTTGTAACAGAGAAGATATTTGTTCAATGGCACCTTTCCCCCAAAAGCCTGTACGGGAATTTTCCGACACGTAACGCCCGATGCCGTAATAAAGAGATAATTGTTCCTTATTTACTGATGCGGCTGCACGGTACTGGCTTCGTAAGATAGCTTCTTTTATGGCCTTTACTGCTTCTCTATAATTCTGATTTATATTCATTTGCACTTTGTTATATGTGACAAAAGTACAAAATTAATGCTGTCAGTACAAATAAGCTTATCATTCCCTCTCCCATTTAAAATAATTTTCCTCCTTCGATAAGTGTAATACCTTATTTAATTGTTTTATATTTGTATCATTAATCCAATTTAATATTATGAAGGCATACAGTTACTATGTATTATTTTTGTTAGTCGTGTTTTGTGGGTGTTCTCGCCCCACAGAATTGACATCGCCGGATGGCAATATAAAATTAGTATTCAATCTCAATGAAGCGGGAGAGATGACCTACGGAGTTTCTGTAGGAGGGAATCCATTCATCACCCCCTCCGTTATGGGCTTTGAAGGCCGTGACGGGGTAAATCTTTCCAAAGGTTTTCTGATAGAAAGTACCGAGTACACCACAAAGGATGAAACTTGGACCCAACCTTGGGGAGAAAATAAATCAATCCGGAACCATTATAACGAAATGGCCGTGCGTTTGAAAGACCAGGCAAATACACAGCTGACCCTCCGTTTCCGCGTGTTCGATGACGGCCTGGGCTTCCGCTATGAATATCAAGTACCCCAAGTGGACAGTGTGTTCGTAATGGATGAGCTCACTTCATTTAATTTGGCACAAGACGGCAAGTCATGGTCTATTCCCGCCAGTTTTGAAACCTACGAATTGCTGTATCGCACCCTGCCCGTCAGCAAGGTGGATAATGCCAATACCCCGATGACTTTCAAAACAGATAACGGGGTATATGCCAGTATCCACGAAGCAGCTTTGACCGATTTCCCCGAAATGACTTTGAAGCATACCGAAGGTTGTCACTTCAAATCGGAACTGGCTTCCTGGCCCGATGGGGTGAAAGCCCGTTTTGCCGGAGGGACTTTCGTGACTCCGTGGCGCAGTATTCAGATAGCTCCCAAAGCGGTAGGTCTGATAAACTCCGGCCTGATACTGAATCTGAATGAGCCTTGTGTGCTGGAGGGGGATTTGAGCTGGATACGTCCTATGAAATACGTAGGTATCTGGTGGGGAATGCATCTGGGAGTCGAAACGTGGACGATGGATGAACGCCACGGCGCCACCACCGCTAATGCCAAACGTTATATAGACTTTGCTGCTGCCAATAACATAGAAGCGGTAATGTTCGAGGGATGGAATGAAGGCTGGGAAAGTTGGGGCGGTATGCAGACTTTTGACTATACCAAACCCTACGCCGATTTTGATATGGCAGAGGTGGCACGTTATGCCAAGGAGAAAGGGATTGAAATAATCGGTCACCACGAAACAGGTGGCAATATCTTTAATTACGAACGCCAGTTGGACAATGCTTACAAATGGTATGCCGACTTGGGAGTGCACAGCGTGAAGACCGGTTATGCCGGAGGACTGCCGGGCGGTCATAGCCATCATGGACAGTTCAATGTACGCCATTACCGCAAGGTGGTGCAGACTGCCGCCGGTTATCATACAACCGTTAATGCCCACGAACCTATCAAAGATACAGGAATTCGTCGTACTTACCCCAATATGATGACACGGGAAGGCGCCCGCGGTATGGAGTGGAACGGATGGAGTGAAGGTAATCCTCCAGAGCATCACGAGTTATTGCCGTTTACCCGCTTGCTGGGCGGTCCGATGGATTATACGCCGGGTACTTTTGATATTCTTTATGAAAAGACACGCAATTCTCCCCGTCGCAAGAAATGGAATGACTTGGATAAAGGAAACAGCCGTGTGAATACCACCTTGGCAAAGCAGATTGCCAATTGGGTAATCATTTATTCTCCATTGCAAATGGCATCGGATATGATTGAGAATTATGAAGGGCATCCTGCTTTCCAGTTCTTCCGGGATTTTGATGCGGACTGTGACTGGTCTGAAGCCTTGCAGGGCGAACCGGGAGAGTTTGTAGCCGTAGTACGGAAAGCGAAAGATAATTATTTCTTAGGAGCCACGACCAATGAGGAAGCACGTACGCTGACCATTCCTCTGGATTTCCTTGAAAAAGATAAAAAATACCATGCGGTGATTTATGCTGATGGAGAAGATGCCGACTGGAAAACAAATCCTACTTCTTATCAGATTAAGGACAGAGAGGTGACAGCAGCCGATACCTTGTCTGTAGTCATGGCAAAAGGTGGTGGACAAGCGGTAAGCTTTATTCCTGTAACTGACTGATTTACCAAATGCTTCGTCCTATTGCATTAATAGATTCCGAAAGGTAACTTCATCCCCTCTCAGAAGGAGATGAAGTTATCTTCGGTTATAGCCGAATTCAACAACCTTAAAACTTAGATATAAATGAAAACAACCGAAACCCCAACTCCGTCCAGACGCCGTAGTCCTATTTTCTGGGTTCCCACCGCTTATTTTGGTATGGGGCTCCCTTTTGTTGTCCTCAATATGGTAGCCGTACTGATGTACAAAGGTCTGGGAGTCAGTGATGCGAAAATAGCCTTCTGGACTTCCCTTATCATGCTTCCTTGGACACTGAAACCCCTTTGGAGTCCGTTGCTGGAGATGTACCGTACCAAGAAATTCTTTGTTGTCCTCACTCAGATGGTGTCGGGAGTTACTTTCGGGTTGATCGCTTTGTCGCTTCATCTTCCGTCTTTCTTTGCGGTCACTATTGCCTTGTTCGCTATTGTCGCTTTTAGCGGAGCAACGCACGATGTGGCCTGTGACGGAGTATATATGGACGAGTTGAATGCGCAGGAACAAGCTAAATATATAGGTTGGCAGGGAGCTTTTTATAATGTGGCGAAGATTATCGGTACAGGCTTGCTGGTCTATCTGGCCGGTTTTCTGAAAGATGAATACGAAGGGCCTGCAGAAGATGCGGTACTTTATTCCTGGACGGTCATTATGATTATCCTCGGAGTAGTGATGTTCGCCTTGGGAATTTATCATACCCGTATGTTACCTTCGGGCAAGCACGCCCATTCGGTCACCTCTTTTTCGCAGAGTATGACCGAGTTATGGAATGTCATCCGGAACTTCTTTACGAAAAAGCATATTGTTTACTACATTTGCTTTATTATTTTATATCGTTTTGCCGAAGGGTTTGTGATGAAAATTGTACCTTTGTTCCTGAAAGCCGGTCGTGATGTGGGTGGCTTGGGATTGACAGAACAGGAGATTGGTATTTATTATGGAACCTTCGGAGCGGCAGCTTTCGTACTCGGTTCATTGCTGGGTGGATATTATATTTCCGCACGTGGATTGAAAAAGACTTTGTTCTCCTTGTGTTGTGTGTTCAATCTGCCTTTTATGGCTTACACGCTGCTTGCCATTTTCCAACCGCAGAGTGCGCCCCTTATCGGAGGGGCCATTGTGCTGGAGTATTTCGGATATGGTTTCGGCTTTGTGGGGCTTACCTTGTTCATGATGCAGCAAGTGGCTGCCGGTCCTCATCAGATGGCGCATTATGCTTTTGCATCGGGTATCATGAATCTGGGTGTCATGTTGCCCGGTATGATGTCCGGATATGTCAGCGACTGGCTGGGCTATAAACTGTTTTTCATCTTTGTGCTGGTGGCTACCATTCCGGCCTTTCTGATGACCTGGTTTGTACCCTTCACACACGAAGACAAGAAATAGAGAAAAACTATTAACCTAACAAAAAAGAGAATATGAGTGAATTGAAGATTGCGGGCAATCCGTTGCCCGGTATGCCGTGGGAGGAGCGTCCCGAAGGTTGTAAAAATGTAATGTGGAGATGTAGTGCGAATCCTATCATTCCCCGTGATTTGCTGCCTACATCCAATAGTATATTCAATAGTGCGGTAGTACCTTTCGGCGAAGGGTATGCCGGAGTGTTCCGTTGTGATGATACAAACCGCCGGATGGCGCTTCATGTGGGATTCAGCAAGGATGCCGTTCATTGGGACATCAATCCGGAGAAGTTGCAGTTCCAGTGTGATATTCCCGAGATAGGTGAATGGGTGTATGGTTATGACCCGCGTGTCTGCTTTATCGATGACCGTTACTATGTGACTTGGTGTAACGGATATAAGGGCCAGCCCACCATCGGCGTGGCATGGACTACGGATTTCAAGACGTTCCACCAGGTGGAGAATGCTTTCCTGCCTTTCAACCGTAATGGCGTGCTGTTCCCTCGCAAGATTAATGGTAATTTTGCCATGTTGAGCCGTCCCAGTGACAACGGGCATACTCCTTTCGGAGATATTTATTATAGCGAGTCGCCCGACTTGGAGTTTTGGGGACGCCATCGGCATGTCATGTCGCCTGCGCCTTTTGAACAGAGTGCATGGCAGTGCTTGAAAATAGGTGCCGGTCCTATTCCTATCGAAACCAGTGAAGGCTGGTTGTTGTTCTACCACGGTGTGCTTCGTTCCTGCAATGGTTATGTCTATGCCTTTGGATCGGCATTGCTTGATTTGGACGAGCCTTGGAAGGTGAAGTTCCGTTCGGGACCTTATCTCCTCTCTCCGCGTGAACCTTACGAATGTATGGGTGATGTGCCCAATGTATGCTTCCCTTGTGCGGCTTTGCATGATCCGGCAACGGGACGGGTAGCCGTTTATTATGGTTGTGCCGATACGGTGACCGGTCTGGCATTCGGTTATATTCCTGAAATTATAGAATTTACCAAGCGTACTTCTATTATTTAAGCACAGTTTGTACTGTTCTCATTAGAAAACAGAGGATGTGTCCTGTGGCTGTCACTTCGGCCCGGACACATCCTCTTTGTTTTTTCCCGGAAAAGGGACCTGTCTGGTTATAAAGCGGTTCTTAAGTGCCATCTTCTCTTTGGCTAAGTGTTTTCTTCCGGATGATTAAGGGCTTTTATACTGAAACCTTCTACAGTCCATTGTAATGGACTGTACGGTCTGCTACAGTGGACTGTACGGTCTGCACCGGAAGACTATAGAAGATAATAGGAATAAAGACCTTAGTTGTATGGATAAAAAGGCTTATGTTTACTGTTGAACGTCTTCGTCGCAGAGGATGCGGAGTGTATTGCCGAAGTCGCGGAACAGTTCTTCTGTGACGGCTTGGGTGGCGGATTCCACCAAACGATCCGCATGGTATGATGTATCATAAATGTTCGTTTTATAAGTAAATAAATCCGTTTCTTCGAGTTTGTTTAAGTGGAACTCGGTGGAGAATTATTTTTTATAAAGCGAACAGCATCAGGCCATCAAAGTAGAAAACCAGCATAAACATACACGAGTACGTGTTGCGGCATACGAAATTCATTCAGCCAGTCATCGGGTAGGAAGCAACTGAATACTATATCATCGAAATTATGTAGTCTGTCTTCAAGCATTAGAGCGTTTCGAGTAATTCGATAAGACGTTCGGTGTGCGCTACTGATATATTTCTTTGTTGCTCGATAAGTTCCGGTGTGGTACGGTTGCCGTAACTTACGCCGCAGGTATAAACACTGCCGCTATACTCCATGTGCGTCAGTCGGCAGGTTGCTTTGTAGCAAGCTAAAAATTCGTCTATGGTGTAGCCCATCGCCCCCTTGTGGCTATACAATGCTTCGGGTGCTCCCGTTGTGAAGGAGAGAACGAGTTTCTTGCCTTTGAGTTTGTCTCCGGTATTTCCGTGCGAGAATCCGTGACGGAAAGTCTCTTCCATCCAGCGTTCCAATATGGAGGGTGCGGAGTACCAGAAAAGGGGGAACTGCAATACGATGATGTCTGCCCGGAGCAATTTCTGCTGTTCGGCTTCCACGTCGATTTTGAAATCGGGATAGAGTTCATCCAGCTTTACGATTTCGGCTTCCGGCAGCCGTTCGTTCAGGGTTTCGAGAATCGTTTTATTGGCTACAGATGCGGCAAGGTTTGTATGGCCGCTGATAATCAATACATTTTTCATATTCATTCTTTTTATTGTTATTTGTTTTATGCACCTACACCACCGTCCACTTTATAGTCGGCTCCGGTTACGAAGCTGGCTTCGTCGCTCGTCAGGAAAGCGACGACGGCGGCAACCTCTTCGGGCTGTCCCATTCTACCGAGAGGCACGCTCTTCGTTACCATATCCTTGTGGGCTTTCGCGGCCTCGTCCGAAAGCTCGGTCTTGCCGTAAATAGGGGTTTCGATGGGCCCCACGCCGAGTGAATTGACACGCACGCCGTCTTTTGCCAACTCTTTCGCCCATGCACGTGTCATGGTATAGACGGCAGCTTTCGAGGCGGCATAGTTCGCCATCGTCGCGATAGGATTGGTTGTCATAGTTGTCGTGACATTCAGGATATTGCCTTTTGCTGCCTTTATCATCGGCAGGCAGGCCTGTGTCAGCATGACAACGGCACGCACGTTGATGGCGAATACCTTGTCGTATTCGTCGATTTTCATCGTTGCAAACGGGGTGACGGGTGCCCATCCGGCATTATTGACAAGAATGTCGAGACGACCGTACCGTTCTCCGATAGTACGGATGATAGTGCGTATCCCGTCTTCCGATTCGAGGTCGATGGCAAGATAGGAGATTTTATCACTGTAAGCAGCCGTTTCGACAAGTGTCGTTTCCGTGCGGCCTACAATCAATACGTTAGCACCTTCATCGGCCAGACGTTGGGCAATAGCTCTTCCGATGCCCGTCCCGGCTCCGGTTACAAGAGCGACTTTGTTGTTCAATGACTTATACATGGGTTATTATTTGTTATTAGGGTTAAATTGCTTGTCGTAATTCAGAAGGAATTTTACGAGTTCGGGATTACGGTGCGACCAGCGGAAGTCGGCAGGTTTGTCGAGCGGACGGATACTTTCCATATCTTCCGGTGTAAGTGTGAAATCGAATACATCCAGATTTTGTTTCATTCGCTCGATATGCGTGCTTTTCGGGATGGCGATGATGCCGCGTTGCACCAAGTAACGCAGGGCGACTTGCTGTACCGTTTTATTGTATCGTTCGGCCAAAGCCGTCAGTATGGGATTGGTCAGAAGGTCGGGATCGCCTTGTGCCAGTGGGGCCCAAGCCATGATACGTGTATCATAGGGCTTCATTTCAGCTTCAGCATCCCACTGCTGACTGAATACATTGGTTTTTAGTTGGTTTACGGCAGGTTTTATTTCGGCACATTCGGCCATATCCACGAAGCGGTCGGGATAGAAATTCGATAGCCCAATGGCACGGACTTTTCCGGCCTTTACCGCTTTCTCCATCGCCCGCCATGTTCCCGGATAGTCGCTAAACGGCTGATGGATAAGCAGCAGGTCGATGTAATCGGTGCGCAACTTACGGAGCGATTCGTCGATGCTGTGGGTTGCCTTTTCCTCTCCGGCATTGGTAATCCACACTTTGGTCGTGAGAAAAAGTTCATCACGGGACACGCCGCATCTGGCGACGGCATTACCCACGCCCTCTTCGTTATAATAAGCCTGCGCCGTGTCTATCAACCGATAACCCGCGCCGATGGCATCGAGTACGCAACGCTCGCACTCTTCGGGCGATACTTGAAATACACCATATCCTAATACCGGCATTTCGATGCCGTTGTTCAATTTTACAGTCTGCATATGATTCTGTTTTAAGGGTTAATATTCTATTTGTTTTTTGAAATCATTCATGGATTTTGTGCAACCCGATACCTTTTACCGTAAGTAAATCCATGTCATCGTAGATAGGACTTTTCCCTGTCTCCAGCAGGGCGATGGCATCCATTTCCTCTTTGGACAGCGTAAAATCGAGAATATTGAAGTTCTCGATCATCCGTTCCTTATGTACGGATTTCGGGATAACTACGATGTTGCGCTGGTTCAGCCAGCGAAGAATCACGGCTCCGACCCCCTTATCGTGTTGCTCTGCTATCGCTTTCAATGTAGGATGATTGAATATGTCATTCTGCCCTTCGGCAAAAGGCGCCCATGCTTCGTGCTGGATGCCTTCCTGCTGTAAGAAAGCATTGGCAGCCTGCTGCTGGAAAAACGGATGCGTTTCAAGCTGGTTTACGACGGGTTTTATTTCGTTATGCAAGAAAAGGTCTTGCAGGCGTTCATTAGAGAAACTCGTAACCCCGATAGCCCGGATGCGTCCCTCTTTATAGAGCCGCTCCATCGCCCGCCATGCGGCATAGTAATTCCCGTAGGGTTTGTGCATCAAGTAGAGGTCGAGATAGTCCAACCCGAGCTTTTTCATCGAGAGGTCGAAAGCCCGCAGGGCATCGTCGTACTCGTAGTCCTGCACCCACAATTTGGTGGTTATGAAGAATTCCTCCCGTTTGATACCGCTTTGCCGGATGGCATTTCCCAACTGTTCCTCGTTGAAATAAGCAGCGGCCGTATCGAATTTCCGATAACCGATCTCGATAGCATCATTTACGGCTCGTTCCGTTTCATTTTCAGGAATCTGAAAGACACCGAACCCGATAGCAGGCATCATTACTCCATTGTTTAATCTTACATTTTTCATATCCTTTATGGTTTTTAATTCTGATGCAAAGTTACAGGGTACCTATCATTTTATTGTTTCATTATTCGGGGAAGAATTTTCACTATTCGTGGTTTTTTGTTATTTTCGCAGGAAATGAAAGAGAAATGACACATACAGACTTCGACGGGATTATTTTTGCTGATACATTGCAGGAATTTAATGCTTTACGATATGCAGGAAGAGTAATCCATATTCTTTGCAGCGGAGGAAATATGGGTTTCACGTTTCAGGATACCCGTTATAACATCGCGGCCGGGGATTATGTAATTCTACCCAACGCCACACTCGTATCGGAATTTTCGGACTCCGAAGACTTTCAAGGTATCCTGATGAACCTTTCGGATGCGTTCGTTTCCTCGATTGCTATTCGCAGCAATTACGGCATTATTGGGTATCTATCACTCTTGCAGAATCCGGTCATGAAACTTTCCTCTCATGATTTTCAAGTATGCGAGCAGGCAATGCGCTGTATCCGGCAACGTCTGAAAGATAAAGAGCATCTGTTTTGGGAAGAATTGATGGGAAGCCTGCTTACGGCGCACATCCTCGACCTTTATGATATTCATGCACGCAGTCAGAATACTATGCAGGTATCGGAGCGTATTACGGTCTTACTGCGAAATTTCATAGAACTGTTATATAACGGCGAATATATCCGAAATCGAGATCTCGATTTTTATGCATCCCGGCTTTGCATAACACCTCATTATCTGTCGGAGATATGTAAAAAGGTAAGCGGCAAACCTGCCACTTATTGGATTGACCGTTTTACTCTTCAAGAGATTACCCGCTTGCTGCGACAAAAAGAGTTGTCTTTAACTACGATTGCCGAACGAATGAATTTCTCCTCTGTTTCTTATTTCAGTCGGTATGTGCAAAAGAGGATGAAGATAACACCGTCAGAGTATAGGAAAGATATATCTGTCCGCTAAACAACAAGATATTTGTTCAAGATACAAATAAGAACAGCCGTTTTATACGGCTGTTTTTTATTTAAATTTTTATTCCTCTGTATACGACCAGATCGTGTTATTGCAGTGGTTCTTTTCCACTTTGAGGAACAACTCGAAGTCGGTGATGAATGCCGGAGTAAGCTCTTTCAGCGCAATATCGCTGGCCTTGTACCGCTTTTCGACGAACTCCGCGAGGTGTTTGTAAACGACGCAGTATTTCCAATAGCTGCGCAGACTTTTGAGTTTACCGACCTGCGTCTCGTGGTTCATGCCCAAACCTAAATAGGCATTGCGAACTTTCTCGGCGGTAACATAGTTGTCGCCCGGTTTCAGTTGGCTTTTCGATGGCTTCGGTTTGGCTTCGATATCGCAGTTCGCTTCTCTCTAAATCCCTTGTTTACGACCTTCTTGCTCCAATCCGCTCCCATTCTCGAATTTTCTCTTTATCTTTGTCAGAAAAATAAAGCAGTCCATGAAACGACCCAACGTACTTAATTTAACCTGCCCTGCCATCCCCGTAGTTCGGATCGGTTTTGTCGGATTAGGAAACAGGGGCATTCTTGCACTCGAGAGATATATGCACCTGGAAGGCATTGAGGTGAAAGCGCTTTGTGATTTGCGGAAGGAAAACATAGAGCGTGCAGAGCGGATTTTGCAGGAGTCCGGCCGCCCCAAAGCTGAGAACTATTCGGAAGAGGGGATGTGGCGCAGGATGTGCAAATGTAAAGAGATAGATCTTGTTTATATTTGTACAGACTGGCTGACTCATACCGAGATTGCGGTTTATGCTTTGCAGCAGGGACGCCATGTCGCTTTGGAGGTTCCTGCCGCCATGAGTGTGGCCGATTGCTGGCGTTTGGTGGATACAGCCGAAGAAACCCGCCGTCACTGCATGATGCTGGAGAACTGTTGTTACGATGCGTTTGCCTTGACTACATTGAACATGGTGCAGCAGGGGGTGTTGGGAGAGATCACTCATGCCGAGGGGGCATACATCCATGACTTGCGCAAGCATTATTTTGCAGATGAAAAGGCGGGTGGGTATCACAATCACTGGATAAAGCTTTACAGTCAGCAGCATACGGGGAATCCTTATCCTACTCACGGTTTGGGTCCTGTCTGCCAATGGATGAATATTCATCGGGGAGACCGTATGGAATATCTGGTTTCCATGTCCTCGCGTCAGGCCGGTCTTTCTGCTTATGCCGGACAGGTGTTTGGCGCATCCTCCGAAGAAGCGGCACAGAATTATGAGATGGGGGATGTGAATACCACGCTGATTCATACCGCAAAAGGAAGAACTATCTTGTTGCAATATGATGTGACCACTCCTCGCCCGTACAGCCGCCATCAGACGGTGTGCGGCACGAAGGGATTCATGCAGAAATATCCCGTTCCCTGTCTTATGCTGGATAAATACGGAAAAGAGCCTTTGTCCGGCGAGCAGTTTGAGCGGATGATGGAGCAGTATAAACATCCTTTTACAGCTGTTATCGGAGAAGAGGCCCGGCGGAAGAATATGCCGAATGAAATGAATTATATCATGGACTATCGGCTTATTCATTGTTTGAGGAACGGTTTGCCGTTGGATCAGGATGTGTATGATGCCGCCGAATGGTCCTGCATTACGGAACTGAGCGAGCGTTCCGTGCGGCAGGGCAGTGTTCCGGTGGAGATTCCCGATTTCACACGAGGGGACTGGAAAAAGAGATAGTGCTGTAGGTTCTTTAGCACAGGGGGATAAACCGAATGGTTCTCACCTGAAGATGAAAAGAACGCTGATATTTTAATCTCCAGATGAAAATATAGGCTTGTTTATTGAACTCCCATTGATGTTATCGTTTTTTGTCTTGTGGTGTTTCCACTATTATTTTTCCTTCTTTCATGGTGAACTGTGCGATTTTCAAATCATTCAGGACATCCAGTACGGCATTCACCGGAAGTTGGCGGTTGATATGGAAATAGATGCGTTCGTCCAGCAACGGACGTGAACGGAATACGATGCTGATGTTATACCATGAACCTATTTCTTGCATGACTTGCCTCAAGTCGGTATTGTCAAAAGAAAATTTATTCTCCGCCCATCCTTTTCTCTTCTCCGTATCAACTCTTTTCAATTGGAGTTTTCCTTGTTTATCTAAGGATATTTGTTCCCCCGGGTGCATTTCCTTACTTTGATTGCGCTTGGTATGACTTACATTCACTCGTCCTTGATAGAGGATGACATCCGGCGAGTAACGGGGATAGGCTTTCACATCGAACACCGTTCCCAATACTCGTGTTTGTAGTTGCTCGGTGCAGACTATAAAGGGGCGGGAAGCGTCTTTGGCTACTTCAAAACGGGCTTCTCCGCTTAGTTTGACACTGCGAATGGTATCTGTAAACTCTTTCTGATACTCCAGACGGCTGTTTGCGCTGAGCAATACCTTGCTTCCGTCGCTTAATTGAACGGAGGTAATGGTAGCGGGCGGGGTGCTTACAATTATCCTTTTCCCTTCTTCCCGAAAAGTAATTTCCTCAGGAACTTCCAGTGAAGTGAAGACTTCCACTTCCTGCTGCTCAGGTTGCAGTAAAGGCTGGAATACAAGTGCCAAGGCGATGACAGCGGCGGCTATACCTAGTATCATTATCCGGCGGATAGATTGGTGTCTGATACGGTGACGACGGATGAATGTCTGCCAGGCTTTCCGGGTTTCGTCCGCGGTGGGAGTATCCCCCAATGCTTCACCGAAGAGCTGTTCCAATTGATGGTCATTCCAAGTCCCGTTTTCTTGGGAGCTTTGGTTATGGGTATCCTTTCTGCTGTCCGGATGGATGTGGTCATTTGTTGAAAACTCCTTTTTCATTGTTTCTCCTCCTTTCCCAGCATCGCTTCGCGTAGAGTCCGCAATGCTTTTGATATATGTTTTTTCACGGTGTCGGGGCTGATTCCCAGTTCTTCGGCTACCTGTTGATATGTTTTTTTCTCCCAATAGCAGCTTCGCAAGATGGTGCAAGTCGGTTCGGGCAAATTGTGGGCTATGTTTTCCGCTTGCTGCAACAGTGCCTCGTGTGCACGATAACCTTGATTCATTTCCGCACGGGTGGCTTCGGTGAGGCGGTCGATGTGTTGCTGTTCCACATTCAAATGCTTCAAACGGTTGAGACACCCGTTACGCACGGCGGCATAGAGCCAAGCGCTACGGGTGTTTTCCTTCAGTTGGTCGAACTCCTTCCAGGCTTGTTCCATGGTTTCGCTTACTATGTCCTTGGCTTCTTCCGTATTGTCCATCAAGGTGGTGGCAAAACGGACGAGGCGTGGGTACATCTCTGAGAACAGTCGTTCGAAGTGCTCTTCTTTATGGTTTCTTCTCCTGAATAAAATCTGCATGTTTCTTTGTCTTCCGTGAACAAAGGTACGGAAATTTCCTTTTCTCCGCCGGGGTTACAGACGATTCTTTTCACTTTGTCCGGCTCCGGTTCCTTTATATTTGCTCTTGGTGGCATTGAATTTATAGGATACTTGGAGGCCGAAGCGTTGGAAGTCGCGGTAAATCCGATTTTCCATATAAGCGTTTATGCCGTATAAATTGAAATGATAGTAACCGGTATGAAGAATGTCATTGGCGGTAAGTGCTATGTTTAATGTTTCATTTAAAAATGATTTGGATAAGCGTGCACTGATTTGTCCTTCCGTGCGCGTTACAAAAAATCCTTGCCGGGAAGCGGTGGAGAGATATCCTTCTATATTGAAGAACCAGCCTTTGGGAAGGTTGAAGTTGTTGTCCAGACTGATATAGAAACGGGGTTGGTTCCGGCGTTCGGTGATTCCTATTTTATTCGCATTCATATCCAAAAAAGCCATATTCACATTGAGTTGCGGTTCCCAATACCCTAGCTTGGGAGAGGCGTTGAGACTAATGCCGTAATTATGGGTTGTAGGAATGGTCTGTGTGGCAAATAAGAGGACGCCCGGATGTGTATCTTCCTTGTATGGCATAATTATATTGGTATACATATTGAGAATATGGCTGAAATAGGCTGAGAAATAGAGCCAATTCCAAGAGGTACTGGCCGAAAAACGGTGCGTCTTTTGTGTTTTCAGCAAAGGGTTTCCTTGAGAATACTCATATTTGCTGCGATAGCGGATGGAATTGGTCAATAAACTATAGTCGGGATTATTTTTCCTTAACCGGTAAGAGAGGCTGAAACTTTTGCCATTGTGTGACCAACTGGCGGCCAATACAGGAATAATATCATTATAGGTAGGGCTTTGTGCATCTATCCTTATTCCTTTTTCATAATAATCTGTTTGTTGATGTTCATAACGTATTCCCATATTCAGTTTCCAATGGCGGATGGATTTTGAATAGTCAGCAAATGCGGCATATACGGATTGTTTGATGTGGTCGTCGGCATCGGCAGAGAAACCGTTTTGGGTAAAGATATCATGGCGGTTGGTAAAAGTTTCTTCCGTACCGAATGAAAAACGTCCGTTCCATAAAGGGGCACTGACTACCAGCTTGGCGGCATAGAGGGAGCTGCGCATACGACTGTCTGCTTGCACGGTTGCATCGTCATTATTAATGGCGTTTTGGTCGGAATGCGAGCGTTTGAATAGATAATCGGCGTTGAAGTCAATATTCCATTTGCCCAGTTCTCCTGCGTAGTAGGCGTTTGCCGCGTGATCCCAACCTGTATGTGTTTGTTCTGCTGTAGTAAAGTTTATCCGGTCGGTTTCTTCATCGTTACGTCTGGTGACGGTTCTACCGGATGAATTTCTGTCTGCATTCCCTATTCCGGTTTCGGGCATATAGCGCAGACCGAAAGAATGGTGTTCATCCGGTTCATAATTGAATCCCAGCTCACCGGAAAAACGTTGGCTCTTATGGGTTTGCACATCATTTTTGTTGGTTTGCCAAATGGCGGAACCCTTGATGCGGTTCATATTTGTGGTTTTTCCATACGAGTTTTGTTGTGCCAGATAGCCTTTTACAAAGAGATCCAGACCGCCGGTGCGATAATTTAATGCCATATATTCGTTGGCGTTGGCAGAATGTCCTTGTGAATAAGTCGTATTGAAATGGCCGCTCAACCCTTGTCCGCGCCGGCGGATGGTGTGGAGGCGGATGACGGCTGCTACGTCCGAGGCATATTCGGCTCCGGGAGTGGTGATGACTTCCGCGGATAAGATTTCGTTGGCTCGGATACGCTCCAGTTCTGTCATGTCGCGTACCTTCTTATTATTTATATAGATTACAGGAGAACCACATCCCATTACATTGTATTCGCCGTTACGGCCGGTGACGAAAGGAAGATGGGGCAACATTTCTGCGGCAGACCCCATTCGGGCCAGGGAAGTTCCTGCCACGTTGGCTTTTAGTCCGTTGGGACCCACTTCTATCATGGGGCGTCGGGCGCTGATGGTGACTTCCTGCATCAGTTGGGTGTCGGGAAGCAGGTGAAACGTAGGAGTAGGGTGGTAAGGTTGCACTTCTGTCTTATAGCCTATGTAAGAAACCCGTATCAAGTAAGGTCTCCCTTCTTCCGCTATCATCAGGAAACTTCCGTCTTCACGGGTGACACATCCGTTTACAAAGGTGGAATCGCCGGGGGTCAATAAGAGTACATTGGAGTAGGGCAGCGGTTCATTCTTTTCATTGGTTACTTGTCCTCGTATTTCGGTGGTGGGTACATTCTTTCCCTTTTTCTGTATGACGAAGTATTCTTCCCGTTCTTTGCAAATGAAAGGAGTGCCGTTCAGGACAGTGCCGATGGCTTCAAGTTCAGTTTTTTGCCGGACGGAGGCTGTAACCCGGTAACTTTCAGTTTCGTTATAGGAGAAGATAATATTCTTTCCACCTTCCTTTTCGATTAGTTTAAGGGCAGCGGGAAGTGGTTTGTCCTTTAATTCTATAGAGAATTGCCGGGGTGTTTGTGAATGAAGCGGAAGGATGATGCTGAATAATACGGTCATGATCCACGCTGTTTTCAAATAGCCGTCTGGTCTCATTTTACTAGTGTTTAATTGTTCTTTATGAGTAATACAACCGAGGTTTGTAATCGGGTACGGTAAAATAAAGAAAAAGATTCGATGGGTTGCCGGAATGGATTCCTGTGGTTGGTTTATACAAAGGGAACGGATACAACTTTATGAAGAATTTATGAAGGATTGGAATAAGAATGGTTCATTGTAATAGTTTGATATTCAGTGTATTGGTTGTGTATGAAGGATTTGAAGGGAAAAAAGGTGGAAAATGTATCTTGAAAGGAGATGATTAGGCCAGCTACTTGTGTTACACTCGTTTTATGGAAATTGTAGATGGCGGTAGCTATGAAGAACAGAGAGAATAGAATAGGGTGGCTGAGAACCAAATCCAGCCACCCTGTTTCTATCGTTTAAATTCTTGTCTTATTCTATCTCAATCTGATGTTTTACCGGAGTCAGGATGAAAGTAAATTCATAATCACCGTAAGGCAACATATATTGAGGCAACGGCAGAGCTCCCCAGCTGTTTACACAACCCAATCCCATCTGAGCCTTGTCGATAATCAGGTTGGTCAGGTCTGCTTTCTGTACTTCGGGCGAGTGACGCTGGTCTTTTTGTTCGCCATCATCCAGTGAACAGATGGTATAATGCAAGGCAGATGCGGAGAATGGAGCATCACCTACCACCTTCAGGCCGTTACCACCGGCATTCAGTTGCTTCCACCAACGGATATCGGTCTTGGTTCCTGTTTCCTGCGGACGGATATAGGAATAGAATTGTTCATCCACACTTTGGCGATAAATACCCAAGTCTGTGCTGTGGTTGCGGTCACTGTAGTTTTCTACCGGACCACGACCATAATATTCTACGGTTTCAAAACACTTAGGCATCTGCATTTGCATACCGAAGCGGAACATCGGAGATACTGTGGCATTCTTGTCGGCTGTCATCTTTTGGGTCACTTTGATGGCTCCTTCGTTGTTGATGACATAAGTCAGATATAATTTGGCGGAAACATTCTTCATGTCATATTCCGCATTCACTACTATCTGGTCATTTTCTGTTTTGGAATTCAAGGAAACCAGTTTCAATCCCGGGTTCTTCCATGCTGCATATTTGTTTTGCAGGCCGGCTCCCATATCATTGTCTGTCGGGGCACGCCAGAAGTTAGGGGTCAGGGCTGCGCCTTCTTTCAGCATTTCCGTTCCGTCCACTGCATATTTGCTTAAGTAACCGTTCTGTTTGTTGAACTCGGCTACGAAGTTATTGCCTTTTACGATCAGATAATGATATTGGTTGTCGATGATTTGCGGAACAACGGTGGCTACATTGGTTGTTTCCACGTTCTTCAAATCCATAGACGGTGCTTTGTAATCATTCAGTGTCAACTGATTCTTGGCGACGGTGAAACCTGCAGGCAGCAAACCTTCGCGGTTTTTCAGTTTGTAGGAAACGTTCAGCAACCATTCCTTGCAGGTACAGGTCTTGCCGATATTCAACGTAATTTTGGCTGTTTCCTGAGGAGCGATTTTTAAATCATCCACGCGTCCGGTGCGGATTATTTTTCCATCTTTCAGTACTTGCCATTCCATATAGTAGGCGGATAGGTCACGGAAGAAGTTCTCATTGAACACATTTACTTCCCCTTTGCTTAAATCGGCGGGAGTAGTCCAAATGTTCTGATAGAAATAGCCTACTTCATACATGTGCGGATTAGGAACGCGGTCGGGGCTGATCAAACCATTGTCACAGAAGTTGTTGTCAGAAGCGTCAAAGCGGTTGAAGTCTCCACCGTAAGCGTAAATCATCACGCCGTCTTTTCCTTTCCAACGGCAGGACTGGTCAACGAAGTCCCAGATAAATCCACCTTGCAGGTTCGGATATTTGCGAATCAAATCCCAGTATTCTTTGAAACCACCCTGCGAGTTACCCATTGCATGGGCATATTCACACTGAATCAATGGTTTGGTAGCATCGGTGCGTTGACCGTATTTTTCCATTCCTTCGTAGCCATAATACATCGGACAGAAGATATCGGTATGGTCTTTCTGGCGTGCTTGTTCATATTGGCAGGCACGGCTGGGGTCTTCTGCTTTAATCCATTGATAGCATTGTTCGAAGTTGGGGCCGTCGCCGGCTTCATTACCCAATGACCAGAAGATGATGCTTGGGTGGTTGAATCCGCGTTGTACATTGCGCTGGTTACGTTCCAGATGGGCTTTCTTATAAGAGGGATTCTTGGCCAGAGTCTTGTCGCCGTAGCCCATGCCGTGAGATTCTATATTGGCTTCGGCCACGACATAGATACCGTATTGGTCACATAAATCGTACCATAAGTTGTCATCCGGGTAGTGGCAGGTACGTACAGCGTTCAGGTTGAATTGCTTCATTATCTGGATATCCTGTAGCATACGTTCGGGAGATACTACATATCCTCCGTCCGGATCCATTTCGTGGCGGTCGGCCCCCTTGAACAGGACTGCTTTACCGTTAACTAAGATCTGGTCACCTTTCAATTCAATCTTGCGGAAACCTACTTTGACAGGAATTACTTCATTGCTGCCCTGCATACTGGCACGCAACGTATATAAATAAGGTGTTTCGGCACTCCACTTTTTGGGGTTTTCTACGTTCATCGTTATCAGACCGGATTTGTTGGCGGTAGCGGTTGCCACTTGCTTGCCCTGTGTATCCACCAGTTCCAAATCGACTTTACCACTGCCTTTCAAATCCAGATTGATAGCCAGGCTACCGTTTTGATAAGCTGCGTCCAAATCGGGAGTTACACGGATATCTTGAATGCGTTTTTTGTTGCGGGCATATAGATAGCAGTCACGTCCCACACCACTGTAGCGGAAGAAATCCTGGTCTTCCAGGTAACTACCGTCGCACCAGCGGAATACTTGGAAAGCGATCAGATTCTTCTGACCCGGTTTTAAATACGGAGTCAGGTCAAATTCGGCTTCCAGTTTGCTGTCCTCGCTGTAGCCTACATAACGTCCGTTTACCCACAAATACATGTTAGAGGTAACCGAACCGAAATGAGCGATAATATCTTTTCCATTCCATGAGGCAGGAACTACAATTTCACGTCGGTAAGAACCAACGTGGTTGTTTTCTGTCGGCACTTCGGGAGGGTTGTTCTGGAACTGGTTGCGCCAGGCATAGCCTACGTTCACATAAATAGGATCACCGTATCCGTTCAGTTCCCATACGGCGGGCACTTGCAGGTCATCCCAGCCTTTGTCGTTGAAACCGGTTTTCCAGAAATCAGTGGGGCGGGAATCCGCATCCTTCACCCAGTTGAACTTCCAGGTTCCGTTCAAAGTCATGTAGTTGGTTGATTGTTTTTTGTTCGCTTTCTTAGCTGCATCTGCATTTTCAAAAGCAAAGTAGTTCGTGTGCATCGGCGCACGGTTTACCGCATTTATTTCCGGATTGCGCCATTCTTGGAAGGTCTGCGCACCTGCTGTAAGGGCGAGGACTGTGAACAGACCTGTCATAAGTTGTTTCTTCATGCTATTATTTTATTGGTTTTGTGCAAATATAGTGAAAATAATAGTGACCAATAGGACATAAATCGGGCAATATTTGTTATAATTATGAATGATTTGCGTTCTATTATAAAAAATTATGGCATTCTTGAAGCATATTTGGAACAGGTGGCAGAATTTACTGCATGATGAGAAATTAAAGCATAAAATATATGTGATTATTTTTGAGAGTGACACACCGATGGGAAAGTTATTCGATGTGGCGTTGATAGGGTTTATTGTCTTGAGTATTCTGGTGGTTGTTGCCGAGAGTATCAAGAGTTGGGATGCTGTTATCGGGCCTTATCTGCGAGTGTCGGAGTATGTTTTTACTTTCTTCTTTACGTTGGAGTATGTGTTGAGGCTTTATTGTTCTCCTAAACCGCGCAAGTATGCTTTTAGTTTTTTCGGTATAGTGGATTTGTTGGCTACCTTACCTTTATATATAGGCTGGCTTTTCGGCACGGCACGTTATCTGCTGGTGATCCGCACTTTCCGGTTGATTCGTGTGTTCCGTATCTTTAAACTTTTCAATTATCTGAATGAAGGTAATTTCTTGTTGCGCTCTTTGGTGTTCAGCAGTCGGAAGATTATTGTTTTTTTCTTGTTTGTACTGATATTGGTGACTTCGATCGGTACATTGATGTATATGATTGAGGGAGAGCGGCCGGGCACTTCTTTCAATAATATTCCGAATAGTATTTATTGGGCGATAGTGACGATGACAACAGTAGGTTATGGGGATATTACTCCGGAAACTCCGTTAGGGCGCTTCCTTTCGGCCATTGTAATGTTACTGGGCTATACCATCATTGCAGTTCCCACAGGAATTGTGTCTGCATCTATGATTCAGGAACACAGGCGCAGGGTGGCCCTGAAATGTCCGCACTGTGGTAAGGACGGACATGAGGACGGGGCTGCTTATTGTAAATACTGTGGAGGAAAACTGGTAAATTGATTATGGAATGCTGTATGATAGAAAGTTATTCTATCACCCATCGCTTATCATGCGCCACCGTCTTTTTCGGATCATAAGTCATTCCTTCTTTGGTAGGGATTTTTATCACGTAAGTCCGCCCGCTGTGGTTGGACAAGGATGTTTCCCGCAACCAGGGATTCATATTCTTTAATATGGCCAGATTGATTCCTTTGCTGCGTGCGAAACGTGCCAAGTCTGCAATTCCTTTCGTCACAGTGACTTCCGTATAGGGAATGGGCGGATACAAATCCGATGCGCGCAGACGGAAACCGAAAGTAGTAGGGGCACTGAACAATTGTTTGGCGGCAAGAATGCGGTACACATATCGGGCTGTTTCTTCTACCAGTTGCAAATCCAGCGAATCGTCCACATCCTGTTTAGCCAGTTGGCTGGCAATACGTGCCTGACCAGCGTTGTATGAGGCGGCAACAGCCACCCAATCCTTATATTTAGCATACGCGTCTTTCAGATAACGGCAGGCGGCACGAGTCGCTTTCTCAATATGGTAACGTTCATCCACATTGTTGTTAACCTCCAGTCCGTAATCCCTTCCCGTACCTTGCATGAATTGCCATAGTCCGGCGGCTCCGGCAGAGGAACGGGCGGTGGGATTCATATTACTCTCTATGACCATCAGGTATTTAAAATCATCGGGGATTCCGTTCTCTTTCAGTATGGGTTCTACAATGGGGAAATAACGGTTGGCTTTTTTCAGCATTTGCAGGGAAGTACTGTGCATATAGGTGAATGCCAATAATTCACGGTCCATACGCTCGTGGCGGTCAAAGCGGCTCAAGTCAATCACTTTACCACAAAATTCAATGCTGGAGGGAACTTTGGGACTACTGTATTTCAATGCCGTAATACCTAAATCTTCTCGTATGATAGTGGTATCTTCCTGTTCCGTTTGGGGAGTAGCACAACTGCTGCTCACTAAGGCGGGTGAGGCGACTACAATGCAAAAGGCTGCCACAGCAGCCAGATTGATGGTTATTTTTCTCATTTTTCCTTTATTCGTTTTCATTCTCTTTTTCTTTTCCTCCCCGTCCGAAGTTACGATATTCGGTAGGGGTGAAGTTGGTACGTTTTTTAAATACCGAGAAAAAGTGTTCAGTAGAGGTATAATTCAATTCATAGCATATCTCTTTCACAGACATGGAACTTTCAATCAATAATTGTTTCGCTTTGCGCAATTTCAGCTCTTGGAAATACTTGGCGGGCGCATAGCCGGTGTATTCTTTGAATACTTTGCGGAACCAGGAATAACTGATACCTAATTTCAGTGCCAGTTCTTCCGGATCTATATCCTTGTACACATTTTCGTGCATGATGATTTTGGCACTTTCTATTTTTTGTGCCGCATTGTCCACCTCATAGCGTTTGTTCTGCGAGATAGCAAGTACGGCTCCCATAATGTGTAAAACAATGCCGGACAAATATTGTTGCGCTGCGGTCTTGTCTGCTTCCGCTACTTCCAGTGCACGGGCAAAAAGACTGGCCAGTTCTTCATTGATACCGATATCCAAAATCTGGTTTTCTTTTGAAATAAAGCTGTTTTTTACCAGATTGTCTATAATCGGACCTTCAAAACCGATGTAATATTCGTTCCATCCTGTTTTTTGCAGTGGCGCGTAGGTATGCCACTGTCCGGGAAACAGGAAAAGTATCTGTCCTTTAGATATGTCGACAGACGGAGTAGTATCGCTGGCGAAAGTTCCCCGTCCTTTAGTAATGTATACCAACTGATATTCATGCAGCACACGTCCTTTCTGGGCCGTGAAATAATAAGCGTCCGGGTGGTTGCGTGGTGGATAAACGCTCCCGGCCCTGATGGCCTGGAATCCGACGGTAGTCACCGACAAGCCGAAACGCTTGTCACGTTCATTGACAATTAGGTATTTAAAATCAGCGCCTTGGTCGTTGTAATGCATGTTTCTCTGTTTTAAAATTAGGTCACACTTATCGGCAAATATACAATTTTTTATCTTAACTGCCTCTAACCTTTTTGTCCTAAGTGTTTCTGGAGGTATAATTTTAGTTTCTTATGTATGCGGATGAGGGAAATTTAGAACAAATCTTATGGAATATTTGCTTAAAATGCTTTTTTTTGCGAATATTGCATCAAATCTTAAAGTTGAATCTATGCACTTTGCACACCGTAACTGTGAATATATTCTTGGAGTAATATATCTTTTGTGTTTTCCCGTTTGGCTTTGGGCTGATAACAAGGTCAATACCTATCATTTTAAATCTATTTCCACTTCGGTGAATTTTCCGACCAATGAAGTCCGGAAATTATTTCAGGATAGCCAGGGGTATATATGGATATCGACTTACAATGGCCTTTTGCGCTATGATGGGTATTCTATTGTGGTGTATAAACCCGATGGAGTGAATCATGGACGTTCCATTGATAGTTTTGTGAATATGGTGGCCGAAGACAAGGAGAATAATTTGTGGATAGGTACGCACAATGGATTATATGTATTGCATAAGGAAACGGATGAGATAGAAAAAATAATCAGTCCTTTGTTACAGGTAAGCAATGTGGAAAGTATTCTTTATGCAAGCAACGGGGACTTATGGGTGGGAAGCAACAAAGGATTGTTTCGCAGGAAAGCCGGCAGCCGTACTTTCGATTGTGAAAAAACTATGGATATAAAGTCTGTTGTCGAAGACCGGAAAGGTCAAATATGGATTGGTACTTGGGAACAGGGGTTGCTGCGTTATAATCCTCAAGAGGAATTGTATTATACTTACGAGGGGATTAACCCTGGTAATTCGGCGCATGTCATATTTCAGGATGAAGCCGGGAATATTTGGATCGGTACCTGGCGGTATGGATTGGTGAAACTCATTAATCCGTATGATCCGGAACATTTCTCATTTAAAACATTCCGGAACATCAAGGGAAATTCTCATTCTCTGTTGGATAATATTATCTACGCCATTGCTCAGGATAAAAATTCCGGAAAGCTCTGGATCGGTTCACGCAGTGGAGTCAGTATTTTGGAAGATGAATCGGGGGACGGGAATTTTACCAATATTGTTCCGGGTAACCTTCAAGGAGATTTACCTTTTAATGAAGTGAATTCTCTGTTGTGCAGTAAAGACGGGCTGATGTGGCTGGGTATGTTGGGGGGAGGTGTTTGTACTGTAAATACAAATAAGTTCCGGTTTAATTATGATTCTTTGGAGGCTTTGCGTGAGCATTGCCCTACCAGCTCTGTCCGCAGTGTCTATCAGGAGGATAATGGGAATCTGTGGATGGGAATCATGGGATTCGGTCTGGTTTTTTATGATATGGAACAGCATACCATTGTTCCTTACCGCTCTCATCCTGTATTGAAGAATATGGGATATACATCGACGGTCAATGATATTATTTATCGTAAAAGGACAAATGAATTGTGTTTTGCCACTTGGGATGACGGTGTGTGGTTCTATAACGTCAAAGCCGGGAAAGCACACGTGGTAAATACCGTAACCAACCCGGAACTGAGTGATATTTGTATTTATTCTTTGTTGGAGGATTCGAAAGGGAATCTGTGGTTGGGGACACGTTCGGGAGTGTTTATTTTGGATACGGAACAAAGGCTTCATTCTTTGAATGAACTGGTGACTTTGACAAATCAGGCATTGCCCCAAATTTCTATTTTCAAAATGGCGGAAGATCAAGATGGTTTTATCTGGATAGCGACTAGCAATGAAGGGGTATGGCGGATAGATACATCCGGAGAAACATATAAGGTTAAGTTTTATACGCCTTCGGATGGTACATTATCCACTATCGGGGCGATGAGTGTTTGTGTGGATGGATACAATAGAGTATGGGTGGGGTCGAATGGTAATGGACTCGATTTGTATGACCGGAAGAATGATCGTTTTGTTTCAGTCTTGAATGATTATTTCCGGAATGGAGATGTTGTTTTCAGCATGCTGGAGGATGATGAGCATACTTTATGGCTTACTACCAATGCGGAAATGTATCACATTGATATCCCTTTGGATGGTGCTGCACCGAAAATACATACTTACACGGTAGATGATGGTTTGCAAGACCACATGTTTAACCGGAATTCTTGCTTCAAGGGGGCGGATGGGAAACTTATCTTCGGAGGATTCCGTGGATTGAACAGCTTTTATCCTGATAAAATTGTTCAGGATACTGCTTATTCTCCGGTAGTGATTACAGATATAAAGGTACATAATGTATCGGTACGTACCTACCCTCTTTCCATCAGAAAGGGGATTGTTGCAAACAGGGCTATTGATTTTATTGATAAAATTGTATTAGGATACCGGGAGAATAATTTCAGTCTTGATTTTTCAATATTGAACTATATCAATCCTGAGTTGAACCGTTATTTATATCGGTTGGAGGGATATGACAAGGAATGGTTGTCCGTTGAGGCTGGACGTCGGTTTGCCTATTATAACAATCTTCCGGCAGGTACTTATACTTTTTGTGTAAAGGGAGCCAATCAGAATGGAATCTGGTCTCCGGATATGAAATGTCTGCGTATAACTATTCTTCCGCCGCCTTGGTTATCGTGGTGGGCTTATTGCCTTTATGTCTTGTTGTTCGTTTCATTGGCATGGTATACTTATCGGATTGTCAGAAACCGTATCCGGATGAAACAGGCCATAGAGATGGGGAAGATAGAGCGGCAGAAAATGGAGGAAATCAATCATGCTAAATTACAGTTCTTTACCAATATCACTCATGAGTTGCTGACTCCGCTTTCTATTATATCGGCTTCGGTGGATGAACTGAAACAAGAAGTACCGGCAAGTTCGTCGGTTTGTCCTGTGATAGCTGATAATACTGTGCGGTTAATCCGGTTGATTCAGCAGATCTTAGAGTTCAGAAAAGTGGAGAATGGCAAGTTGCGGCTGAAAGTCTCGCATGGAAATGTCAGTATGTTCTTGAAAAAATCAGTGTCGGCTTTCGCACCTTTGGTTAAAAAGCAGAAATTGTCCATACAATTTGATTTGTCTGAAGAATATTCGGGATATTTTGATGTGGATAAATTGGATAAAGTGGTGTACAATCTGCTTTCCAATGCCGCTAAATATACTCCTGAAGGAGGAACTATTGTGGTGTCACAGGCTCATGATGAGGAAAGGGGAACTTTTAAATTGAGTGTGAACAATCCCGGCGAGTTGATTCCAAAAGAGAAGTTGGATCATATGTTCGAGAGATTTTATGAAGGGGAGTATCGCAAATTCCATACCATAGGGACGGGTATCGGTTTGTCACTGACTAAAGACTTGGTATTGTTGCATCATGGAACGATACAAGTATTTAGCGATAAGGAGGAAGGGAATACTTTTGTGGTTGAAATTCCTATAAGACGTGAGGCTTTTGATGAGGATGAGGTAGACGAGAATACCGAAAATGTGGACTATGCTATTTTATCGGCAGATGAAATGGAGAATGTCTCGGAGATTGATATGTTGGAAGAGAAACCGGCAGCATCGACTATTTTGTTGGTGGAGGATAATGAGGAATTATTGGCTTTGATGGTTCGTCTGTTGCATGGCAAATACCATATTCTGAAGGCCGCCAATGGAACGGAAGCTTTGGAGATACTTGCCAAACAGGAAGTGGATTTAATTGTTTCTGATGTTATGATGCCCGAAATGGACGGTATGGAATTGTGCCGCCGGGTGAAGACTCAATTTGAGACCTGCCATATTCCATTGATTTTGTTAACGGCCAAGACTAGTGATGAAGACCGTGTGGAAGGGTATGAGTCTGGGGCCGATGGTTATATCTGTAAACCGCTCCGCCTCTCTGTCTTGTTTGCCAAGATAGATAACTTGTTGAAACGGCGCAAACGTATGGGGGTGGATTTCCGTAAGCAGTTGGTTTTTGAAGCCAAAGAATTAAATTACACCTCGATGGACGAAGCTTTCATTCGGAAAGCGGTGGATTGTGTGAATGCCCATTTGAGTGATTGTGATTTTGAACATGCACAGTTTATGGCGGAGATGGGTATGGCCCGGACTACACTAGCAGATAAATTGAAACTGTTGACCGGACTTACTCCCTCTGCATTTATCAGCAATGTCCGTTTGCAAGCGGCTTGTCGGCTGATAGACGAGAAAAAGAAAATCCGTATAGCCGATTTGGCGTATGCTGTAGGTTTCAACGACCCTAAATATTTCAGTTCCTGCTTTAAGAAGAAATTCGGACTTTCTCCTACAGAGTATATGATGAAGTATGATGGCTGATTATTACCGGAAATAGGCTCTATAGGGAATAAACAGCCTTTTTCCGGTAATAATTCTCCCTGTTTCTTTTCTGTTCCTCTTACTTTTGCTGGCAAATAAAACGAATTATCTTTATTTGTTAGACCTTTAAAAAAAGTATTATGAACATGAAAACTCTGACAGAAACCAGTACATTCCGGGTACTGAGCCTATTGCTGTGTTTCTGCTTCTTCATCCCTGCGATGAATGTGAGCGCTTCCAGTCTGCAAGCAGACAAGTTTAAAGTTTCCGGTATTGTAAAAGATGCCACAGGCGAACCGGTCATCGGTGCTAGTGTGGTTGAAAAAGGAACAACCAATGGAACGGTAACTGACTTGGATGGTAATTTTAATCTCTCGGTGGCTTCTAATTCTACTATTGTCATTTCTTTTATAGGATATTCCGATCAGGAATTTCATATTTCGAAAGACAATATGGTACTGAATGTAAATCTGAAGGAAGATACGGAAATGATTGACGAAGTGGTAGTAGTCGGTTATGGTGTGCAGAAGAAGGAAAATCTGACGGGTTCTGTTGCTGCTGTAAATTTCAAGGATGTAGCTTCTATGCCGGTAGCTAATACTGCCAATATGCTTCAGGGCCGTTTGCCGGGTGTTATGTTGACCAACAATGGTGCCCAGGCCGGTCATGACAGTCCCGAAATCCGTATCCGTGGTGTGGGAACTTTTGAACACAATGATCCGATGGTCCTGATCGACGGAGTGGAAAGCTCGGTGAGCCAGATTGCGGAAATTCCTGCTGATGATATTGAAAGTGTTTCTGTATTGAAAGATGCGGCTTCGGCTTCTATCTATGGTGTGCGTGCTGCAAACGGTGTTATTTTGGTGACTACCAAACGAGGCGGTGAGCAGAAACCTACTATTACTTATTCTGGTAGCATCGCTTTGCAGGAGGCTACCGTGTTGCCCGATTATGTGAATTCTTATGAGTGGGCGAAGATGTATAATGAATGTTGGCCTTCCAAGGCATATACAGATGATATGTTACAGAAATTGCAAAATGGATCAGATCCCGATCATTTTGCCAATACCAATTGGGCTAAGGAAATGTTCCGTACGGCAGCTATGCACCAACACCATTTGTCAGTGAATGGAGGTAGTAAGGCAGTACATTACATGATTTCCACTCAATATTTCCAGCAAGATGGTATCTTGCGTGAGACAGCTAACCAACGTTTCAATTTCCGTTCTAATCTGGATGCGCAGTTGGGTATTGTAAAATTAGGATTGAATCTTTCGGGAAGCCGCCAGAACATTGATGAGCCTACGACCAGTGTTACCGGCGAAGGTTTGATGCGCTACCTTACTTGGTTTACCCGTCCTACTGTTCCTGTACGCTATTCTAACGGACATTATGGATTCCTGGATGGAAATCCCAATATTTCCCAATCCGTATTCAAAAATCCGATTGAAGCTTTGAATATGGGATATAAGGATAACAAGCATTATCGTTTTGATGGTAAATTCTTTGGTGAGATTAACATCATGAAAGGATTGAAATTCCGTTCAAGCCTGGCTTATAAATATTATATGAATGATGTGACTACTTTCAATCCGAAGAATAATGTAAGATACGATGCTGAAGGAAATGCGCTGACCACGGTTGGTACCAATAAACTGACAGATTATCATTATCTGGAAACGACTTATATTAATGAAAATATCCTGACTTATGATTTTTCTGTAGGAAAACATTCGTTCAATCTGTTGGCAGGCCATTCTATCCAGGCTACCCGTTGGGACAAGAATGAGGCGTCCAAGCAGGGATTTGCTACCGATAATATTTATGAAATGGATGGAGGTACTATGAATGATCATGTGACCGGATCGGCGGAAGAAAGTTCCTTGCAGTCATTCTTCGGACGCTTGAACTATAATTACGGAGGCCGTTATCTGTTAGAGATGAATGTCCGTCACGATGGTTCGTCACGTATGCCCAAGGCACATCGTTATGCTACCTTCCCTTCATTTTCGGGTGCATGGATCATGACAAATGAGAAATTTATGGAGAATGTGAAGTTCCTCCACTCATTGAAATTGCGTGGTAGCTGGGGTAAATTGGGTAATCAGGAAATTGGTAACTATGCTTATGCGGCTACATTGGCGGCTAGTGGTAGTTACTATTTTGGTGATAGCAAACAGATTGGTATGAAGACTGCCAAGATACCTAATGAGAACATTAAATGGGAAACAACTACTATTACAGACTTTGGTTTTGATGCTGCTTTTTGGGGTGGAAAGATCAATGTCACTTTTGACTGGTATGAGAAAAATACCTCGGATATTTTGATGAAACTCGCTATGCCGGGTATTTTCCTGGGATCTTTGGATGCTCCTTATCAGAATGCGGGAAAGGTCCGTAACCGTGGTTGGGAATTGGCAGCTAACTATTTCGACCAAAAAGGTGATTGGGCATGGCAGGCAGGTTTCTCACTTTCAGGCGTGAAAAATGAGATTACTGATATGAAAGGGGTGGAAGATATAAGTAATAATACCATCAATCGTGAAGGTGAAGCCATCGGTTCTTATTATGGGCTGAAAGCTATCGGTATCTATCGTACCCAGGCAGATTTGGATCGTGTAAATGCGAACGGACAGAAGATTCTGCAAAACAACCAGGAACCGCAATTAGGTGATATCATGTATGAAGATATAGATAATAATGGCAACATAAATGATGCTGACCGTACTGTTATCGGAAATCCGTTCCCTAAAATGCAGTATTCTTTTAACTTGGGATTCTCTTATAAAGATTTTGATGTTAATACATTTTGGCAAGGCATTGCAGGTGTATATCGTTATAATTGGGATGAAACTACTATTTCCAATGGCGGAAACAAGACTAGCCGTTGGTTGGACAGATGGTCTGAAAGTAATCCGGATGGAAGCATGCCTCGTTTGGGAGGAACTATTAATAATAACTACTCTTCATTTTGGCTGACAAAAGGAGATTATTTGCGCCTGAAGAACTTGGAAATTGGATATACTTTCAGGCAAAGAGAGTTTTTGACCAAGTTGGGCGTTCAGAGTCTCAGACTCTATTTGGCAGGAACTAATTTGCTTACTTTCACTTCCTTGGATGATTATGATCCTGAGAAACTGAGCACAGATTCCCGTAATGATGTGCATCCCAATACAAGAACTTATTCATTTGGTGTTAACGTTAAATTTTAAAAGCAACAACTATGAAATCAATTAATAAATTTATAGGGCTAGCTCTGTTGTCAGGAGCTTTGCTGACTTCTTGCTCTGACAGTTTTTTGCAGAGGGACTCATTGACAGAATCTTCATCCAATACATTTTGGCAGACACCGGATGATGCTTTGATGGCGTTGGCATCTTGTTATGATGCTTTGCAGAGCAATCAGCTTTATAATTCCGACCAATATTCATTGGGCCCTTTATATATGGATTGTATATCAGATAATGGCGGTCATTTTAATTGGAGTGGCTGGATGGAAGGTTATGATATGGCTATGGGGATTCATACCCCAAGTTCTTCTATTATTGGCAGTTATTGGAAAGATTGCTATGAAGTGATCAGTCGTTGTAATGTGCTGATTGCTAATATTGATAGAGTGGATATGGATGCTTCCCAAAAGGCGATTTATCAGGCTGAGGCAAAGACCATACGTGCATTGATGTATATAAACTTGACTATGACGTATCAGGATGTTCCTTTCCTGACCGCCCCTTTGACCATTGACGAGGCTGAATGTGAAAAGACGGACCGTGCAGCTATTGTGGCTCATATTATGACTGATTTGCAGGACGCGGCTGAAGTACTTCCGCAAAACGCGTCTTCACGGGGACACATCACCAAAGGAGCTGCTCTTTCCCTACTGGGGCGTGTGGCTTTGTATAATGAAAAATGGGATGACGCAATTGCTGCTTATAAGCAGGTGCAAGGTTTGGGATACTAGCTTGATCCGAGTTATGCCAAACTGTTTACTCAAAGTGGAGAAACTTCTCCTGAAATCATTTTTGCAGTCCGTTATGAAGGACCGGGTATGAGTGAAGGTGCTGCTTTTAATGCGCATTGGAATACTCCGCTGGAAGCAATGAATGGTACTATAGATTTGGCGGATGCTTATTATTGCAAAGACGGTAAGCCGACTACCGATACGAAGATAGCCGAATTAAACAATGAGGGTGGCTTGGATGTTAGCAAGCCTAATCCTGCTCATTTTGAGAATCGTGATCCACGTTTGTATAGTACTTTGTTTGTTCCCGGTATGCTTTGGAACGGTAAAGGAGGTATAGATACTTCGGCTTCAAATCCGTATGCCAATGTATATGGTGGAGCTGCCGCTTCCCTGTCTACCATATATGTTTATAAGTATTTTGATCCTACGGATACTTCTAACTCTTGGGATAATGGACAAGACTTTTATGTGGTGCGTTATGCTGAAGTTTTATTATCTTTGGCGGAGGCAATGGTACAGAAAGGAGGCTATGCTTATAGTGATGTAACTGCTTTAGTGAATGAAGTGCGGCAACGTGCAGATGTGAACATGCCCACAGTAGAGGAAGTGGAAGGCACTTCTCTTTCTAAAGATGAATTGTTGGAAGTCATTAAGCATGAGCGTCGTGTGGAACTGGCCTTTGAAGGTTTGCGTTTGTTTGACCTTTATCGTTGGAAGGAATTGGATAAGGCGGTAGCTAATATAGAGAATGAACGCACTATGTATGGCTTGGCTTATGAAGCACGTAAGTTCAACGGTGAGAGGGATTATGTATGGCCTTTGCCAACTGCCGAACTGGATACTAACAAGAAACTGGTTCAGCACGACTTGTGGAAGTAATGTAGAGTGTAGGTTTTCATCACAGGATACATGGATTGTCACAAAGAAGTAGGAGGCAAACAACCTTTAAATCAAAAAACTGTGTGAATTTGCGTAATCTGTGGTGAATCCTAGTTGTTCTGACAACTTCTGGAATAAATAGATAACTTTTTAAAAACGGAAGAGAAATGAGAAAAACAATGATCCTTCTTTTATTTTCCTTCCTGTTGGCAGCATGTTCTGATAGTCCAGTGTGCTATTATCTGGATGCTACCGGCGGTGATGATAATAATAGTGGGTTAGCCCCGGATGAAGCATGGAAAAGTCTGGAAAAACTACGTGGAGTGAAATTACTGCCGGGCAATAAAGTTTTGTTGAAGCGCGGTGAGGTTTTTAATGGCGAACTTGAAATCACCGGACACGGTATACCCGAAGATCGTATTTATATAGATGCTTATGGTGATGGTGAACGGAAACCTTGCATTGTGGGATATGATACTTCCTTGTATGCAGCTCGTATCTGTAATTCGGACTATATAACGATGCAGAATTTGGAAATCGTGAATACAGGTAGACAGCCTCTGCCTTATCGTTCGGGCTTGAAGATAGAGTGTATGGATTATGGCGTATCGCAGAACATTGTTGTCAATAATGTGACTGTACGGGATGTCAATGGTTCGTTGGTAAAAGAAAAAGGCGGAGGGTGCGGTATTTATATAGTGAATGGCGGTGAAAAGAAAATTTCAACATTCAATAGGTTAACCATAGAGAACTGCCATATTTTGAGATGCACCCGTAATGCTATGATTTGGGCCGCTTATAGCGATCGGCAGAACTGGCATCCCAGCAAGCATACCGTGATACGGGGAAATTTGATAGAGGAAGTACCAGGTGATGGTATTGTACCTATCGGTTGTGACAGTACCTTGATAGAATACAACGTAATGCGTGATTGTCCTGATATGCTTCCTGACACAGAGGCGGCGGCAGGTATTTGGCCGTGGAGTTGTGATAATACTTTGGTGCAATTCAATGAGGTAAGTGGTCATAAGGCTCCGTGGGATGCACAGGGGTTTGATTCGGACTGGAATTGCCGGGGAACGGTCATTCAGTATAATTATAGTCATGATAACTATGGTGGCTTAGTATTGGTTTGCAATGACGGCACGGCCGACGCATCTTTTAATGTAGGTAACTTGGGCACTATTGTCCGTTACAATGTGAGTATAGGTGACGGAGTGCGGCCTGAACCGACTCGTGCCGGGATGTTCTCACCAGCTGTTCATCTGGCAGGTCCTGTAAAGGACAGTCGCATTACCCGTAACATTATTCATGTGAACCGTAAACCTGCGGCTGATATCGATCGTACTATGATTACTTTGGATTCATGGGGCGGATATCCGGATAGTACATTTATTAGTGGAAATATTTTTTATGCTCCAGAATCCAGCAGATTCCAATTGACAGAATCTACACATAATGTCTTTGAAGGCAATTATTACCTTGGTCGGTTCGAGAAATTACCTGAAGATGGTAAAGCCTGCCAATCAGCTGAAATTTATCAGCAGGAAGTATTGGCAAAGGATGAAAACGGTTATCAGGGCTTGGCTTTGTTGATGGATACGGTGGAAGTGACCGGAGTAAAAGGAGTTTTTGTCAATAAGGAAGCCATTGAGAATTTCTTTAGCCGGTTAGAGAAATAAGTAAATAATAGCTGTAATTTAATCAGGGGGGCAAAACTAAAATGACCTGATCATATAGCACGATAGGTTGTTTTAGTTTTGACCCCCTTTTATTTATGGCTCATTCTTTCTTCTTTAGATCCATTTCTCCGGAGAAAGAAATAGATTGTCTGTTTGTAGGGGTGACCTGTATGTTACTGCTGCCATTGGGATAAATGATGATATTGTAAAGGTAATTGTCTTCCTCGTTCCGTACTTTTAGTGTGATTTTAGCATTCCCCTTTTTATTATATGCTGAAGTATATTCTGATAAAGGAGCACTAAAATTTAATCCTTTTCCACCCCCGTAAGGAACGTTATACGCCACTCCGAAATAAGGCAGATAGGAATAAACCGAATCGTTTCTTATTTCTAAAGAATAATCGGAAGTCAGGTGTTTGCTGCCTCCTTTCATAGGCATTACCCGGTCCACATTGATTTTGTATGTCTTTGCGTCAACAGCTTCGCGTACAGCTTGTTCTGTCTGTTGCTTCTTCTCTTTCTTACTCTGAGCCGCTATAGGTGTCAGGCTGCTTGATAGAAAGAAACTTGCCAAAAGGAATAATTTATTTGCTTTCATATATCTCTGTAGGTTTAGTGAATCTGTCTTTGTCAAAGATAGCCAAAAAGAGTACTCGTTGTTCTAAAAAAAACATAAGATACTCAAACTGTCAATGAGTTAAGTACGCGATTGTCTAGGAAGTGTTTGCTGTATAGGGAGTGTTAATCTTTTTAATCAATAGAATAATGAGATAAAAACATAAATTGGTCATTTTATATGCTTGTTCATTTGTGATGAATATCGTGTGATGAAAAGCTTAAGTGGCAATCTGGATCTCATTTATCTTTTAAGCTTCGATAATAAAAAAGATGATTTGTCCCCATGTGGGTTCAAATCATCTTCAAAATCTCCCCATTAGGGGAAGACCATAAAAATATTATTTGGGTAGATTAAAAGCCACACTCATTTCTTTCATCTGTTCCTGGCTCATGCCGTCGGGTTCAAATCCCATATTTTTGGCAGCGATGTAAATTAATGCGGATTTATTTAAAACATCAATTTGGTCGAATGCGGCCATTACGTCACAGTCAACAGCAAAGATACCGTGTTTTTCCCACATGACTACATCATAATCAGCCAATTCCTTGATAGTTGCATCTGCTAATTCTACAGAACTGGGTAACTGATAAGGAATCATGCCCAATCCACGTGGGCAGAATGCTTTTGTTTCGGGAATCATGCTCCATAGCAGGTTGGTTGCCACATCTTTCTCCATGAACTTTTTGTTGTGAGACAAGGCAATCAGTTCGATGGGGTGTGTGTGTACGGATGCTTTATAAGGAGAGCCTATGCTAATGAGATAATTGTGTACGCTCAGGTGGGAGGGAACTTCCGAAGTAGGTTGAACCGGTTTGTCGGCAATAATGACATAACTAGCACAATCATCTAAAATACGGATGACAGAACCGTTATCCATAGGCCAACGTGCCAAATCCCGCATACGCATATTGGTTCCTTTGCAATAAAAATAACAGCCTTTCAAGTGAGGCAGTGTTACACCGATTTGTTTTACTTCGCTGATAGCGGGCATCTGACGGATTTCATCGTCTACATACTCGGTGATATTGACGGTGATATTACCTCCGTTACGTTCGGCCCATCCTTTTTGCCACAAATATCCGGCTACTTCGGCTACTTTATTCACCTCTTTGACCAATTCGGGGCGATTGTCTAAGATTGATTTCATATCTTCTTTTATTTGATTGTTCATAGGGTATTGTTATTCATTTTTTTATTCTGAATAACAGTATGCTACAAATATAATAATTCTTTTAGAATAAATTAGGGAATACAAGAGAAAAGATAAGAACTACCAGTCCGGTTACCAGAACAGTGATAGTTTGGGTGGATACACCTTTCCATTCTTTTAATAAAATACCCCATACGTTACTGAAAGTAACATTCAAAGCCATTAATATACACCATGAGAAGGCAAGCAGTACAGGACTTCCGGTCAGGAAACTTTTACCCATTTCCAGTCCGAAGAATTGCATGTACCACAGTACTCCTGCCAAGGCGCAGAATATCAGGTTGTTTACCCATACATTGCCTTTGGCATAATCACTCATAGTTTTGTTGGCTACATTTTGTTGCAGACAGTAAACGGCATTGGTTAAAAAACCGCCTAGTGTTACCAGAAAGATTACAGGAAGTCCCGCATAAAGACCTTCTACACCTCCAGCTAACGCAGCTTCCTTGATGGGAGTTCCTGCATCGAGTCCCAAAGCGAAACAGGCACTCATCACACCTGCCAGTAGGGCTACCAACAGTCCTTTAGTCAGAGCAAAATCTTTTACTGCCGCGCGTTTATCTTCCTCGCTCATGTTTTTGGCGCGAAGACTGCCGGCATATCCTATAATGGCAATGCCCGACAAAGTGATACATACTCCTAGTAAAAGAATAAGTCCGTTTCCTTTGAACAGGTTGGTTCCGGCAAAGATGGCGGGGAACAGTGTACCGAATCCGGCACAAGTACCCAGTGCGATACTTTGTCCTAAGGCTACTCCCAGATAACGCATGGAAAGACCAAAGGTAAGGCCGCCCACTCCCCATAATATACCATAAAAGATGCTCATTGGAGCACCTCCCGCTCCCCAAAGGTCAAACAGACTGCCTCCTTGGGGAATACCTAGCAATGCGCCCAATAGTGGGAACACCAACCAGGCGAATACACCTTGTATCAGCCAAAAACTTTCCCAACTCCATTCTTTTACTTTCTTGATAGGTACGTATGAACTGGATTGGCAGAAGCTTCCTATAGCGATAATGATTAATCCGATAATGATTTCCATTGTTTATATTCTTTAAAACCACAAATACGTTCTCTGTAGGGGCAGATACATGAGGCCACCCTTACAGAGGACGATATTGTGGTTGGATATTGATTAGCGTTTAGAAGTAACTTCTGCTTCGTATTTCTCTACTTCTGCAATGAACTCTTCGCCTACGGGTACATTGTTCTTCAAGCAGAACATATCCCATACAGCATTCCAAGGCAAAGCTTTTTCTTCTTCGAGCAGAGCCAGACGTTGGAATCCTTGTCCGTTTGCTTCGTATTCGCGCAATTTGGCAATCGGTTCCAGCAAAGCGCGTACCATACATTTCTGAGCTGCACGGCTGCCGATAACGTATGCACCGATACGGTTGATGGAAGCATCGAAGTAGTCAAGTCCATAGTGTACACGATCCAAGGCGTTGCAACGAACGATTTCGCTGAACAAATCCATAGTCGGGTCGTCCATGATGGTTACGTGGTCTGAGTCCCAACGTACGGGGCGACTTACGTGCAGCATCAGTTCGGGAACATACAACAATAAAGAAGAAACTTTGTCTGCAACACTTTCTGTCGGGTGGAAGTGCCCGGTATCCAAGGTAATCATCTTGTTGTTCTTGGCGCCATAGCCGATATAGAAATCATTAGACCCCACTGTATAGCTTTCCAGTCCGATACCGAATACTTTGGATTCGATACAGTCTTTCATGTTCTTGTATTCTGTTGCGAAAATCTGATCCAGAGAGTCTTTTAACAAAGCACGATATTTCATGCGGTTTACAGTGATGTCTTTGCTGCCATCGTGTACCCACAGGTTCATGATACAAGGATCGCCTTGAGCTTTACCCATTTCTTCGGCTACGGCACGGCAACGTTTAGTATGTTCAATCCAGAAGTTGCGGATACCTTCATCGGGATTTGACAAAGACAGATCACCGCTTTTGGGATGGGAGAATGAAGTAGAGTTGAAATCCAGTTTCATGTTGTTTTCCTTACCCCATTCAATCCAACTTTTGAAATGTTCGGGTTCTACTTCGTCACGATCTACGACTTTTCCTTGAAAGTCGCCATAAATTTCGTGCAGATTCAAACGGTGAGTACCTGGTATATATGAAGCAGCTTTCAGAATGTCTGCACGCAGTTCGTCGATGTTGCGAGCTTTGCCGGGATAGTTACCTGTAGCCTGGATACCACCGGTCAATGAACCTGCCTGAACTTCGAAACCGGTTACATCATCTGCTTGCCAGCAATGCAGTGACAGATGGAAATTCTGCATGGTTTCCATTACTTTTTCTGTGTCAACACCTACAGCGGCATAACGTTCTTTTGCAATCTCATACGCTTTATTAATCAATTCTTCTTTCATGATATTATTTGTTTATTTAATGAATAAATTTCAAGGTGAATATTAAATATCTTCTCTATAATGAGCTAAATACTTCTTATATGCTTCTTCCCATTCTTCTGCTTGCTGGGGCTCAAAAGAAACGGTTTCTATGGAAGTGCTGATTAGTTGGCGCATAGCCGCAATATCGTTTACCAGCCCGTTGGCTTTTGCCTGTAACATAATGTTGCCGATAGCTGTTCCTTCACTGGGACCTGCTATAACAGGTACGCCCACTGCGTTGCAAGTGAATTGGTTTAACAAATTGTTTCGTGAGCCTCCACCGATAATGTGCAGCTTTTCGATGGGGAACGGGGCCATTTGTTGCAAATAGCCGAATACTTGTTTGTAGCGCAGGGCAAGACTGTCGAAAATACAACGAGTGATTTCGCCATAACTCTGTGGTACAGGTTGGTTGGTTTCTTTGCAATAATGTCCGATGGCTTGAATCATAGATGACGGATTGGCGAAGCAGGGAGCATCGGGATTGATGACACTGCGGAAAGCGGGAACTGCCAGGGCTGCATCTATCAGTTCTGTATAAGAATAGTTGTTGGTTGCTTCCCATTCTTTGCGGCAACGTTCCAACAACCACATGCCACAGATATTTTTCAGGAACCGGGTCGTTCCTTCCACACCTCCTTCGTTGGTGAAGTTCTGTTCAAAGCTTTCCTTATTTATAATAGCATCTTTCACTTCAATCCCCATCAAGCTCCACGTGCCGGAACTCAGATATGCGAATTTTTCGTTTTGTGCCGGTACGGCAGCTACGGCTGAACCTGTGTCATGACCGGCAACGGCAATAACAGGAATAGCTCCCAGACCTGTAATTTTTTGCACTTCTTCTGTCAGCACTCCAATAGGTTCCCCTGGAAAAACAAAACGGCCGAACTGTTCTTTCTTGATATCTGCTACATCCAGTAGTTCCTTTTCGAAGCGTTTGGTGCGCGGATTCAACATCTGGGAAGTAGAAGCGATGGTATATTCTGTTACCATTTTACCGGTCAGCATATAACTTAAAGCATCCGGCATAAACAGTATTTTATCTGCTGCTTCCAAGGCCGAGCAATGATTGCGGTGGAGTGTTGATAATTGGAACAAGGAATTGAAATTCATAATCTGGATTCCAGTGATGTCATATACTCGTTCACGGGGAATATGGGTAAAATATTCTTCGGGTGCACCTATTGTGTGAGGGTCGCGATAACAATAAGGATTGCGGAGTAACTCTCCATCTTTGCCCACTAATACGAAATCCACCCCCCAAGTATCAATACCGATAGACTGGATAGGCAGATTGTCTTTGGCTACCACTTTCAGTCCCTTGATAATTTCATTGTATAAGGCATAAATATCCCAATAACAATGTCCTCCGGTTTCTATAATATGGTTAGGGAAACGAGTCAGTTCTTTCAACTCCATTTTGCCTTCTCCCAGGCAACCTAAGATGGTACGTCCGCTGGTGGCTCCCAGGTCTACCGCAAAGAAATAAGTGTGTTCCATGCCTTTATTTTTTGATTTTAAGGAATTAATAGTGATGCAAAAATAGTTTATTCCCCGAAAGTCGTCCTTGTTTTTTTGATATTATAACTGTTGGATTTGGTTGTACCTGTCGTAAAACATAATATTACTGTCTTTTTAAGAAGATTGCATTGAAAAGAAAATTTGGTATGATTTTGGTTTATTCTTGGGATGATAGATAAAAGCTTTGTTGAAAATATGCATAAAGTCGCAAAAATATTCTCTTTTTTGTATCTATATTCCCGAATATTCTGTAATTTTGCAGCCGAATTAGAATAATTATGCAGTATGAAGAGCAAGAATAGCAGACTTGATGCCATTAAGATTATTATTTCGAGTAAGGAAGTAGGTAGCCAGGAAGAGTTGTTGCAGGAATTGGCGAAAGAAGGATTCCAATTGACCCAAGCTACTTTGTCTCGCGACTTGAAGCAGTTGAAAGTGGCGAAGGCAGCCAGTATGAACGGAAATTATGTATATGTATTACCAAACAATACCATGTACAAACGTATGACTGAGCAACATTCGGCCAGTGAGATGTTGATGCATAATGGATTTATTTCCATTGAATTTTCGGCTAATCTGGCAGTAATCAAGACTCGTCCCGGATATGCTAGTAGTTTGGCTTATGATATTGATAACCGGAACTTTGATGAAATATTGGGAACTATTGCTGGTGATGATACTATTATGCTTGTCATTCGTGAAGGTTGCACAAGAGCGGGAGTGAAGAATGCACTTTCATTGATTATACCGAATATACAATAATATAATAATAGATAAAAAAGGAAATGGATGCTAAACAAGTGGATGTGATGGTGGCAGATGCCTCACATGAAGTTTACGTTGATAAAATTTTAGATACTATTAGAGAAGCTGCTAAGGTACGCGGAACAGGCATTGCAGAACGCACACATGAATATGTGACTACAAAGATGAAAGAAGGAAAGGCGATTATTGCTTTATGTGGAGATGATTTTGCAGGATTTACCTATATTGAGTCATGGGGAAACAAGCAATATGTAGCAACCTCGGGATTGATTGTGCATCCTAATTATCGTGGAATAGGTTTGGCCAAGCGTATAAAGGCGGCTTCGTTCCGATTGGCACGTCTACGATGGCCTAAAGCAAAGATATTCAGTCTGACCAGTGGCGCGGCGGTAATGAAAATGAATACAGAACTGGGATATGTTCCTGTAACTTTCAATGAACTGACTGATGATGAGGCCTTTTGGAAAGGTTGTGAAGGCTGTATCAATCACGATATATTAGTGGCGAAGAACCGTAAGTTCTGTATTTGTACAGCCATGCTTTACGATCCGGCTTTGCACGAAGAAGACACTATTTAATAAATTAAAAATTAAGAATTAAAAATTAAAAGATGGCTGCGCATTCATGTACTTATTTCTCAGTTTTCAATTTTTAATTCTCAATTAAAATAATATCATTATGGAAGAAAAGAAGAAAAAAGTAGTAGTGGCATTCAGCGGGGGGCTTGATACCTCTTTCACTGTAATGTATCTGGCTAAGGAAAAAGGGTATGAAGTGTATGCAGCTTGTGCAAACACGGGTGGTTTCAGTGAGGAGCAGCTGAAGCAGAACGAAGAGAACGCTTACAAACTGGGTGCTGTGAAGTATGTGACATTGGATGTGACCCGGGAATACTATGAGAAGAGCTTGAAATATATGGTATTCGGTAATGTGCTCCGTAATGGTACTTATCCTATTTCTGTAAGTTCTGAACGTATCTTCCAAGGGTTGGCTATAGCGCGTTATGCTAATGAAATAGGTGCGGACGCTATCGCACACGGCTCGACTGGTGCGGGTAATGACCAGATTCGTTTCGATATGACTTTTTTGGTACTGGCTCCGGGAGTTGAGATCATTACATTGACCCGTGACATGGCATTAAGCCGTCAGCAGGAAATCGATTATTTGAATGAACATGGTTTTGCCGCTGACTTTACAAAATTGAAATATTCTTATAATGTAGGTCTTTGGGGGACTTCTATCTGCGGTGGGGAAATATTGGACTCTGCGCAGGGTTTGCCCGAAAGTGCTTATTTAAAACAGGTGACCAAGGAAGGAAGCGAACAACTTCGTCTTACATTTGAAAAAGGTGAACTGAAAGCTGTTAATGACGAGAAGTTTGATGATCCTATCAAGGCTATTCAAAAAGTGGAGGAGATCGGTGCGCCCTACGGTATCGGCCGCGACATGCACGTTGGGGATACCATTATCGGTATCAAAGGGCGTGTAGGATTCGAGGCTGCTGCTCCTATGCTGATTATCGGTGCCCATCGTTTCCTTGAAAAATATACGTTGAGCAAGTGGCAGCAATATTGGAAAGACCAGGTTGCCAATTGGTACGGAATGTTCTTGCATGAAAGTCAGTATCTGGAACCGGTAATGCGCGATATTGAGGCAATGTTGCAGGAGTCTCAGCGTAATGTAAATGGTACAGCTATCTTGGAACTCCGTCCGCTTTCATTCTCTACTGTGGGTGTTGAATCAAAAGACGATCTGGTGAAGACCAAATTTGGTGAATATGGTGAAATGCAGAAGGGATGGACAGCAGAAGATGCTAAAGGCTTTATCAAAGTGACTTCTACACCTTTGCGTGTTTATTATAATAACCACAAGGACGAAGAAATTTAATAAGTATGATTAAAGCAGGAATTATCGGTGGGGCAGGTTATACGGCGGGCGAATTGATTCGTCTGCTGATTAATCACCCTGATGTAGACATAAAGTTTATAAATAGCAGCAGTAACGCTGGCAATAAGATTACCGACGTACATGAGGGACTCTATGGTGAAACGGATTTGGTTTTTACAGACGAACTTCCTCTGGATGAGATTGATGTATTGTTCTTCTGTACGGCTCATGGAGATACAAAGAAGTTTATGGATAGTCACAATGTACCCGAGGATTTGAAAATCATAGACCTCAGTATGGACTACCGTATCAAGAGTGATGACCATGACTTCATTTATGGTTTGCCGGAACTGAACCGTCGTGCTATCTGCCATAGCAAGCACGTGGCCAATCCGGGATGTTTTGCCACTTGTATTCAATTGGGTTTATTGCCGTTAGCCAAACATCTGTTACTGAACGAGGATGTAATGGTAAATGCCATTACCGGAAGTACAGGGGCAGGGGTGAAACCGGGTGCTACCAGTCATTTCAGTTGGCGTAATAATAATATGAGCATTTATAAACCGTTTTCTCATCAGCATGTTCCCGAAATCAAGCAATCATTGAAACAGTTGCAAAACAGCTTTAATGCTGAAATAGATTTTATTCCTTACCGGGGTGATTTCCCGCGTGGTATCTTTGCTACTCTGGTAGTCAAATGCAAGGTGGAACTGGAAGAACTGGTGAAGATGTATCAAGACTATTATGCCGAGGATTCTTTCGTTCATATTGTAGACAAAAATATAGATTTGAAGCAGGTGGTGAACACCAACAAGTGTTTGATTCATTTGGAGAAACATGGCGATAAGCTGCTGGTTATCTCTTGCATTGACAACTTGTTGAAGGGGGCAAGCGGACAAGCGGTTCATAATATGAATCTCATGTTCAATTTGGAAGAAACCGTAGGGTTGAGGTTGAAACCGTCTGCTTTTTAATAAAGAAGAGTTTATGAAATTATTTGATGTATATCCTCTTTTTGACATAAATATTGTCAAAGGAAAAGGTTGTCATGTATGGGATGACCAAGGTACGGAATACCTTGATTTGTATGGTGGTCATGCGGTTATTTCTATCGGTCACGCACATCCATATTATGTGGAAATGATAAGCAAGCAGGTTGCACAGTTGGGATTTTATTCCAATTCGGTGGTTAACAAGCTACAGCAGGAAGTGGCAGACCGTTTAGGGAAACTTTCGGGTTATGATGATTATCAATTGTTTTTGATAAACAGTGGAGCTGAAGCTAATGAAAATGCGTTGAAACTGGCTTCTTTTTACAATGGTCGCAACCGTGTGCTTTCTTTTTGCAAAGCATTTCACGGACGTACTTCACTGGCAGTGGAGGTAACCCACAATCCGAAAATTATAGCCCCAATCAATGACAATGGGCATGTGACTTATCTGCCTTTGAACGATATAGAAGCAGCTAAAGCGGAATTGGCAAAAGGAGATGTCTGTGCGGTGATTATTGAAGGTATTCAAGGAGTAGGCGGTATTCAGGTTCCGGAAGTAAAATTCTTGAAAGAACTGAGTAAGGCTTGCGAAGAAGTGGATGCAGCCCTTGTTTTGGATGAAATACAATCCGGCTACGGGCGTAGCGGTAAATTTTTTGCTCACCAACATGCAGGTATCCGTCCCGATATAATTACGGTAGCAAAGGGGATTGGTAATGGCTTTCCGATGGCTGGTGTCCTGATCAGTCCGAAATTCAAGCCGGTATATGGACAATTGGGAACCACTTTTGGTGGTAACCACCTAGCTTGTGCTGCTGCTATCGCGGTGCTTGATGTTATGAAAGGTGAGAATCTGGTAGAGAATGCTGCCAAGGTAGGTGCTCATCTGCTGAAAGAATTGAAACAATTCTCACAGATTAAAGAGGTGCGTGGCGAAGGTTTGATGATCGGTATGGAATTTGAAGAACCGATTAAGGAATTGCGTCAGCGTTTGCTGTTCGAACAGAAAGTATTTACCGGAGTCAGTGGTACTAATGTGATTCGTCTGCTTCCGCCTTTGTGCCTTACTATGGCAGAGGCTGATGAATTTCTTGAACGCTTTCGTAAAGTGTTGGTATAAGCTGGAGATTCAAAAGGGATAATAATCTACGAAAGAAAATGAGGTCTCGTCAGGAAACATTTCGGTTCCGGCGAGGCTTTTTGATTTAATCTTCTTCAAAGTAATTTTATTTTTAGCTTTTCATAATACGTTCTTCTCCTTTTTTTCCCTTATCTTTGTAGCTATAGACTTAATCTTTAATAATATGAAAGTAGCAATTATTGGTGCGGGAAATATGGGAGGGGCTATTGCTCGCGGCCTTGCCCAAGGCACTATCATTCCTGCGAGTGATGTAACAGTAGCCGATCCGTTCAGCGGAAGTCTGGAAACTCTACAGGCGGATTATCCGGAGATTAATGTAACAACGGAAAACCCGAAAGCGATAAAGGATGCCGATATCGTTATTCTGGCTGTAAAACCGTGGTTGATAGATCAGGTATTGAGTGTGATTCATTTGACTCCTCAACAAGTATTAGTTTCTATCGCAGGCGGTGTAACCTTTGAGCAATTGGTGAAGAGTGTAGGCCCGGAACAGACTATATTCCGTCTGATTCCCAATACTGCTATATCTCAGCTGGAAAGTATGACCTTGATATCCAGTCGTAACGCCAGTAAGGAACAAGAACAACTGATGCTGGATATCTTTAATGAATTAGGATTGGCTATTCTTATTCCTGAAAGTCAGATGGCTGCTACTACGGCTTTGACTTCATGTGGTATCGCATATGTTTTGAAATATATTCAGGCAGCTATGCAGGCAGGTATTGAATTAGGAATTTATCCGAAAGATGCACAGAAAATGGTTGCTCAATCTGTGAAAGGGGCTGCTTCCTTGATATTGAATAATGATACTCATCCCAGTGTGGAAATAGATAAGGTGTGTACGCCCGGTGGTATGACTATCAAGGGTATTAATGAATTGGATCACGAAGGGTTTGACTCAGCGATCATTAAAGCAATGAAGGCTTGTCTGAAATAGATAATAGGTATGATGGAGCTGTGATGGAAATCAGCTTTTATGTCTCTATTTGAACTGAGCAGGCGTTTGGAGAAAGGAAACCAGCGCTTGCTCATCTTTTAATTTTTCATATTATAGGGATATCTCCCAATATTGGGATTAGATATCGTTTCCACCTTTCTTGATGAAATATTGTGTGTAAGTGGAAGTTTATCCGATGGAGAGTATCCAATCATTTCATAGTGTGGAGAATTGTTAAGATAATATGTATAACTGAAAAATATAAGTTGCTATGAAAAAAAATCGTTTATTTGCTATATTGATAGCATTCTTTACTTTTTCTTGCTTTGCTCAGAATTGGAAAGCCGACCATGTGTTCTTGATTGGCCTTGACGGTTGGGGGGCTTATAGTGTGGAAAAGGCTGAGATGCCAAATGTTAAAACTTTAATGGATGCAGGTTGCTATACTTTGAAAAAACGTAGTGTGCTTCCTTCTTCAAGTGCAGTAAACTGGGCTTCTATGTTTATGGGGGCAGGACCTGAACTCCATGGATATACAGAATGGGGGTCTAAAACTCCCGAACTTCCTTCACGTGTAGTAAATGAGCATCATATATTTCCAACTATTTTCAGTGAACTTCGTAAAGCTGTTCCTGATGCTGAAATAGGAGTGTTGTATGAGTGGGATGGTATTAAATATCTAGTAGATACTTTGGCTTTGAATTATCATGTGCAGGCTCCTGACTATAATCTATATCCCGCTGCTCTATGTGAGATGGCATGTAAGTATATTACAGAAAAGAAGCCGGTCTTGACTGCAATTTGTTTTGATAATCCTGACCATGTAGGTCATGTGGATGGACATGATACTCCGGCTTATTATGCAAAATTGAAAGAATTAGACGGATATGTAGGTCGGATAGTAGATGCTATCAAGGAGGCAGGTATTTATGATAATAGTATTATTATTGTTACAGCCGATCATGGAGGAATAAATAAGGGGCATGGTGGAAAAACGATGCAAGAAATGGAAACTCCATTTATTATTGCTGGAAAGAATGTAAAAAAAGGAGGAATTTTTGATGAAAGTATGATGCAGTTTGATTGTACTTCTACAGTTGCTTTTATTTTTGGCTTGAAACAACCGCAGGTTTGGATAGGCCGCCCTATGATACAGTTGTTTAAATAATTATTTTCAATAGTGATCTATGTGAATTAAAAAGTGATTTGCTTTCTGTAATTAAAGTTGTTTTGATTATTAAGGTTGTGTTGCAAGGAATTTCATGAATTCTAATTAACTTTGCATTAACTGATGATCAGGCTATAGTGGTGGTTTACAGTAAATAAAGGAAGGTTAAGTAAAAGACTATGGACAAAAGAGACAAAAAGGAAATGAACCGTAGAGAATTTCTAAAAATTGTGGGTGTTAGTACAGTTGCATCTACGGTGGCAATGTATGGTTGTGCATCCGGCGAGAAGTCGAATGCGTCTGAGGCTTCTATTTTAGGCGAAGTGCCTGTTGATAAAATGACTTATCGTACTTCTCCAAAGGGAGAACATGTTTCACTTTTAGGATATGGATGTATGCGCTGGCCGTTGAAACCAGCGCCGGACAGTGATGGAAATGTGATAGACCAGGATGCGGTGAATGAGCTGGTGGATTATGCTATCGCTCACGGAGTGAATTATTTCGATACATCTCCTGTTTATTGCCAGGGATTTTCTGAAAGGGCCACTGGTGTGGCTTTGAAACGTCATCCTCGTGAAAGACTGTTGATTGCGACAAAGATGTCTAATTTTCAAAATTATACTCGTGAGAATTCCATCAAGATGTACCATCAGTCGATGAAAGAATTGCAGACGGATTATCTGGATTATTATTTGCTTCATTCTGTAGGTGGAGGGGAAGGGATCAAAACTTTCCATGACCGTTATATTGACAATGGAGTTCTTGACTTTTTACTAAAAGAGCGTGAAGAAGGCCGTATTCGTAATTTGGGATGGTCATTTCACGGATCGGTGGAAGTGTTTGATTATTTGCTGTCGCTGGATGTGAAATGGGATTTTGTGCAAATTCAGATGAACTATGTAGATTGGCGCCATGCTTCGGGTCGAAATGTTAATGCGGAATATTTGTATGGAGAGTTGGCCAAGCGTGGAATTCCGGCTGTGATTATGGAGCCTCTGTTAGGAGGACGTTTGTCTAAACTGAACGACCATCTGGTGGCGCGCTTGAAGCAGCGTCGTCCGGAGAACAGTGTGGCATCGTGGGCATTCCGTTTTGCCGGTACGTATCCCAATGTGTTGTGTGTGCTGAGTGGAATGACTTATATGGAACATTTGCAGGATAACCTTCGGACTTATTCTCCCTTAGAACCTTTGAATGAGGAGGAAAAAGAGTTCTTGGAAGAAACAGCCCAATTGATGCTGAAGTTCCCTACGATTCCTTGCAATGACTGCAAATATTGTATGCCCTGTCCTTACGGCTTGGATATTCCGGCGATTCTGGTGCATTATAATAAATGTGTCAACGAAGGAAATGTGCCTAAAAGCAGTCAGGATGAGAATTACCGCCGTGCACGGCGTGCTTTCCTGATAGGTTATGACCGTAGTGTGCCCAAACTGCGGCAGGCAAGTCATTGTACCGGATGTAACCAGTGTAACCCGCATTGCCCTCAAAGTATTGATATTCCCAAAGAACTGCATCGTATAGACGCATATGTGGAGCAGTTGAAACAAGAGACTTTATAATGGAATGGATAAACATGATAAAATAACGAATGCTTATGTTACGTAAAATAAGACTCGTCGCCGCCCTTTTGTTCTTTACAATGATCACGTTGCTGTTTCTGGATTTTACAGGAACTGTGCATAGTTGGTTTGGCTGGATGGCGAAGATACAGTTTCTTCCTGCCGTGCTGGCACTGAATGTGGGGGTGATGATAGCCCTTGTTTTGTTGACGTTGCTTTTGGGGCGTGTCTATTGTTCGGTTGTCTGCCCGTTAGGTGTGTTTCAAGATATTATTTCCTGGGTTTCGGGAAGGGTAAAGAAGAATCGTTTCCACTACTCGCCTGCTTTGTCGTGGTTGCGCTATGGGGTATTGGCGGTGTTTATCGTCGCTTTGGTAGCAGGGGTAGTTTCATTGACGGCATTGATTGCTCCTTACAGTGCATACGGCCGTATCATTTCTAACCTGCTGACACCTTTGTATCAGTGGGGGAACAATGTACTTGCCCTATGGGCGGAGCGTGTAGACAGTTATGCTTTTTATTCGGTAGATGTTTGGATGAAAGGTCTTTCTACTTTTGTAGTTGCAGTGGGTACTGTGATAGTGCTTTTTATTTTGGCATGGCGTGGAGGAAGAACTTATTGCAATACCATTTGTCCGGTGGGTACAGTATTGGGACTCTTATCTAGATATTCTTATTTTAAACCGGTTATTGATACGTCTAAATGTAATGGTTGCGGACTTTGTGCTCGTAATTGCAAGTCTTCCTGCATTAATCCCAAAGCACATGAGATTGATTATTCCCGTTGTGTTGCTTGTATGGATTGTTTAGGTAAATGTCGTCAGGATGCGATAAAGTATGTATCTGGAGCAATAATTCAGAAAAAGCAGGTTTTGAGAAGAGAAGAAACAGGTCAGTCAGCTTCTCAATCGTCTTCAAATTCAGAAAAGGTGAATACGTCGCGGCGAAATTTTTTTACGGTTTCTGCTTTACTTGCTACAAGTGCCGTAATGAAAGCGCAGGAAAAGAAAGTGGATGGAGGATTGGCGCCTCTTATTGATAAAAAGAATCCTAAACGTGCCACTTCTATTGTTCCTGCAGGAGCGAGAGGTCTTCGTCATTTTGCACAGCATTGTACGGCTTGTCAGCTTTGTGTGTCGGTGTGCCCTAATCAGGTATTGCGTCCATCGGGTGATCTGAAGCGGTTGATGCAGCCTGAGATGTCCTATGAACGTGGATATTGTCGCCCCGAATGTGCGAAATGTGCAGAAGTATGTCCTACTGATGCCATTCATTTGACTAGTTTGGCTGAAAAGTCGGCTATTCAAATAGGGCATGCCGTGTGGATTGCTCAAAATTGTATAGTGAATACGGATAAGGTAAGTTGTGGAAATTGTGCTCGTCATTGTCCTACTGGTGCTATTCAAATGATACCTGAAGATGAGAATGATGAAAGTTCACCTAAAATACCGGTTGTGAATACAGAACGTTGCATCGGTTGTGGCGCTTGTGAAAATCTTTGTCCGGCGCGTCCGTTCAGTGCCATTTATGTGGAAGGACACGAAATGCATCGTGTTATTTGAATGAAATAAAAAATGGATAAATTAATCAAACTGTTGCATGAAGGTAATTATTCTTGTGTAATAAAGAATAAGGAAATCAGCACTTTTACACAGCGTGGAATAACTGATTTGTATGATTTGTTGAATACGGATCCGGCTTTTCTGCGTGGGGCTCAGATTGCTGACAAGGTGATAGGAAAAGCTGCTGCTGTTTTGATGGTATTAGGTAGAGTACAGGAAGTTTATACAGATATTATCAGTGAACCTGCATTGGTTTTATTGCGGCGTGCGAATATAAAGCTAGATTGTATGCAGGTAGTTCCTCGTATTCAGAATAGGGATCGGACAGGTTGGTGTCCTTTGGAAACTCTTTGTTATGAGGAGAATTCTTTGGAGATTTTGTATTCCATTATTCATGATTTTGTAGAAAGAATGAGAAATAATTTATAATGTGTACAACTTTTATGGTTGTTAAGATGGTTGCTTTTCCAAATACCTAATCTGAAAAAGGATAACATAAAGAAAATTTATTCCGGTAATATTGTTTTGCCGGAATAATGTTTTTATAGCATGTAATTTTCTCAATGATCCTTTATAAAAGTTGTATCGTGTTTCTTTTCGTCTTTCTCAATTATCTCCTTTTAACTCTCTTTTATCGGGGGAATAATAGTTGAGAATATTAGAGGAATAGTTCAATGAACTTTTAATACTTATTTCATAGGTATATGTTTGCATTTTCCGCTTGCCTCTTCTATATCTAGTCGGATAATTTCTGTTCTGTGAAAAGATTTTTGGGCATATTGGTTACCAATTACTTTGTCGTTTGGAGAGTATTTTTCTATTAATAAATGTAAAGCGTTTATTCGTTCTTCTTCATTTAAGCCAATGTATGCCCGACATTTCAATATAATGCTCTCATATTCAGTTGTGAATTGATTGGATATGATATGAGTCTTTCCTATAATACAGAAAGAAACGGTGTTGCAGCGTTTGATACAATGTAATTTTCGTCCTTCGGGAGCACAGTGAATGTAAATGGAATTTTTCTTGTTCCATACATAATTGATAGGAACTCCATAAGCGCCGTTTTCTTCATCTTGCATGGACAAAACTCCGTATTCTCCGTTTTTCAATAAGCTGATAGCTTTTTCTTTTTCTAACAGACGGTCTTGGCGTCTGATTTGTTCATTCGTATAATTCATTCTATTTCATTTTTCTGCAAAGTAAGTATAAATATGGTTATAAGAAAGGTTATGGGACAAAGATTATTTTATAGTTTCAAATGAAAGTATTTGAATGATCACTTTCTGTAAAAGGTTTGTTTGTGCTCATTGTAAGCGTGTTTGTGCAGTTTTATTGTCTGTTAGATAGTTTTCTTCGAAACTTAATGAAACTTTGCTAGGAATTCTCAAATCTTCATTATCTTTGAGGCATAAAACAATAAGATTATGAGTGACCAGATAAAACAAATAGCTGAGCGTCTCCAGGGATTAAGAGACGTTCTGGAACTGACTCCTGATGAAGTGGCTAAAAGTTGCCAGCTTTCAGTGGAAGAGTATTTGGGTATGGAAAGCGGGGAGAAAGATATTTCTGTCAGTGCTTTACAGAAAATAGCCCGTAAATACGGTATTGCATTGGATGTATTAATGTTTGGTGAAGAACCTAAGATGAGTTCTTATTTTCTGACTCGTTGTGGTTCAGGAGTGTCGGTAGAGCGTACCAAGGCGTATAAATATCAGTCATTGGCTTCCGGTTTTCGTGGGCGTAAGGCTGATCCTTTTATTGTAACTGTAGAACCGAAACCGGAAAATACTCCGATTCATTTTAACTCACATGAGGGACAAGAATTCAATTTGGTTATTGAAGGAAGAATGTTACTTAATATAAATGGAAAAGAATTGATCTTGAATCCAGGTGACAGTCTTTATTTTGATTCTTCTATTCCACATGGTATGCTGGCATTGGACGATAAGACTGTGAAATTCTTGGCAGTAATATTATAATAAATTGAGATTAAAAAGACTGTGTTGTCATTGACCGCATAATATTTCTAATTTTTAGTTCTCAATTTTTAATTGAATAAGATTATGGTAGAAAAATTCTTAGAACAGACCACATTTACCTCACAAGAGGACTTTATAAAGAATTTAAAGATTAAAATCCCTGAAAATTTTAATTTTGGTTATGATATAGTAGATGCTTGGGCTGCCGAAGAACCCGATAAGAAAGCATTGTTATGGACTAATGATAAAGGGGAGCATATACAATATACTTATGCTGACTTGAAAAAGTATACGGATATGACTGCTTCTTATTTTCAGAGCCTTGGTATTGGTCATGGCGATATGGTGATGCTTATTTTAAAGCGTCGTTATGAGTTCTGGTACTCTATTATTGCCTTGCATAAATTAGGAGCTGTGGTTATTCCTGCGACTCATCTGTTGACGAAAAAGGATATCGTGTATCGTTGTAATGCTGCTGATATCAAGATGATTGTAGCTGCAGGAGAAGATGTGATAACAAAGCATATTATAGATGCCATGCCCGATTGTCCTTCAGTAAAAAAGTTGGTCAGTGTAGGACCGGATATTCCGGAGGGTTTTGAAGATTTTCATAAAGGTATTGAGAAGGCTACTCCTTTTGTTAAACCGGAACATCCTAATACGAATGAAGATACTTCATTGATGTATTTCACTTCGGGTACTACAGGAGAACCTAAGATGGTGGCACATGATTTTACATATCCTTTGGGACATATTGTAACTGCCAGTTTCTGGCATAATTTGCATCGTGACAGTCTTCATCTTACCATTGCCGATACAGGTTGGGGGAAAGCTGTTTGGGGAAAACTTTATGGACAGATGATAGCAGGAGCCAATATTTTTGTGTATGATCATGAGAAATTTACACCGGCAGATATTCTTGGAAAGATTCAGGATTATCATATCACTTCTTTATGTGCTCCTCCCACTATTTATCGTTTTTTAATTAAGGAGGACATTAGTAAATATGATCTTTCTTCTTTGGAATACTGTACTACGGCGGGAGAGGCTTTGAACTATTCTGTATATGAAACGTTCAAGAAAATCACAGGTATTCGTCTGATGGAAGGTTTTGGACAAACGGAAACCACGTTGACTTTAGGTACTTTTCCCTGGATGGAGCCTAAACCTGGAAGTATGGGGGTACCTAATCCTCAATATGATATAGATTTGTTGACCCACGACGGGCGTTCTGCTGAAGATGGAGAACAAGGTCAGATTGTTATTCGTACAGATAGGGGTAAACCATTGGGATTGTTCAAAGAATATTATCGTGCTTCGGAATTAACGGAAGATGCTTGGCATGATGGTATTTATTATACAGGTGATGTGGCTTGGCGTGATGAGGATGGTTATTTTTGGTTTGTAGGTCGTGCTGATGATGTGATCAAGAGTTCGGGTTATCGTATAGGCCCGTTCGAGGTGGAAAGTGCTTTGATGACTCATCCGGCTGTTGTGGAATGTGCCATTACCGGTGTGCCTGATGAAATCCGTGGTCAGGTGGTAAAGGCGACGATTGTCCTTTCTAAAACTTTTAAGGGTAAGGAAGGACCTGAGTTGGTAAAGGAGTTACAAGATCATGTGAAGCGTGTGACTGCTCCGTACAAGTACCCACGTGTCATAGAGTTTGTAGAAGAACTTCCAAAGACCATCAGTGGAAAGATTCGTCGCGTGGAAATCCGTGAAAAGGATAAATAATCAGTTGTGGACTGATCGGAGTTTTATTGGTAAAATAATTAAAAATGAAAAAGGTTTTACTTCTTGTGTTTTTAAGTCTGGCTTGGCTATCAGTAAGTGCGCAAGCTTTGGTTCCTATTACATGGACAGCCTATGGTCTGACTTTTGAGGCTCCAAAAGGGATTTTGGTGGAGGAGGATACAGAGGAGACTTTTCTTCTGAACAATTCCAAGTTTTATATCACCATTCAGTCTTTGGATTCGGATGGTATGACAAAAAGTGACTTGAAAAGTGTATTAAAAGACTATGCCAATGATGACGGGGTGAAAGACCAGTCGGCAGTGCAGGAGTTTGAGTTACCACAGTTTTTCGGTACTTATTTAAGAGGGAGCTGCGAAACAGATCATTGCCTTTATGCTTGTTTGATGACTAAGACGGCAGGTAGTGGATTTTATATATCTATTATCTATAGCAAGGAAAATGAAAATATTGCCGAAAAAATACTGAAAAGTTTTATAATGGAGGAATAAACAAAAGAGCGTTAATGCTTGTTTCTTAGATAAGAGAGCGTTCAAAATTTACCAGAAAATTACTAGATTATTAATAGCAAATGAAAGGGCTGTCTTCGTGAGAAGGTAGTCCTTCTTTTTTGTGTAGTTATGAATGTTAAAGGACTCTATGATCCATGTGTAATATGCTTTGCCGGCATCAGAAAATCAAATGATTTTGGGCATAATAAGGGACACTCATAGAATATAAGTTAGCCAACTAATTCGCAATACTTTAAGTATGAATTAGCTGGCTAACTTATATTATTCTATGAATGTCCTAGGTTAAGACATTAACGTCCGGTCCACCATAAAGGAGTGATGATATTATCTGAGCCTCCTAACAACTCTACAGCTTGTTTATAGCCTTCGGGATCTGCATTCTCCAGACTGGAAGGATATCGCATACGTTGTGGATAAAATTCCCACTTCTGTCCGTCTTTCCAAGAATTAGGATTCCAAGCATTAACCATGTCTGAACCAGTCATTGAACTTTCGTTTGCAGGAATCTCAAAGAATGGTAATCCCAAACGGCGGAAATCCGACCACATTTCCAATACCAAATACGGAGTTTGTGCAATGAATTTTTGAGTGATAATTTTAGTCAAGTGGTCATTCAATGCTTTTCCATATAAAGTTTTAGAAGCTGTAGGATATTCATAAGTAACAGTTTTCTGTTCTTTGCTGTATCCATCCACATAAGTCATTTGTTCAGCAGTCGGTTCAGTGGTATGATCAAATTTGACTGAAGTACCTACACGATTATAGTTGGTGGAATTCAGATAATCATTCACATATTCGCTAACACCAAAGTATTCAAAACTAGCTTTAATACCGTTCTCATAGGCTTCTTTTGCTGTTGTTCCAGTGTTCCAACCATACAATGAAGCTTCTGCTAACAAGAAATAAGTTTCCCATGCTGCAAAGAATATGCGAGATTTGCCCTGACAATAGTCTTTACCCAACATTGGAAGAGTACAGCCGGGGCCATATCCATTTGTCACTAGTTGGTTATAAGCCAAGGTTGGCGACCATCCACCGCGCGAACCAGCGGGATAACCATTCCAACAACGAGTTGCATCAATCTTTATTTCCCCAGGATTATCCTTATTAGGAATCGGATTCCCGTTTTCGTCTACTGTGTAAAGAACGAAATCTTTAGCTGTTCTATCATTATATTTATCTATGTAGTTCTCAGCATTTTCATCATCAGGTAAACAGAATATCTTTAATGCACGCGGATCAAGATTTTCCGGCATACCATCCAGCCAATATTGTTTAGTAGGATTATCTGTATTAGCAACATAATGTCTGTCATATTTAATACCTAAATAATTAGCTGGTTTAACATAACTAGCCAAATCGGAACGTTGTTCTGTTACTTTAATACCACCTAAATTGGTCAGAAGATTAGCAACTGTTGAGGAAAGAACCTGATCGTCAAATGAACGGGTATATACTCCGGAAAAGACATCCCATCCATCATTTTCTTTTACTGCAAACATCTCATCAGCCGTTAAAATCTTGTTACCTTTAGCCGCATCCTCAAATTCGGTCTGCGCAGTTGCCTTGTCGATGTTTGATAAACGCATAGCCAGACGCATACGGAGTGAATTTGCATATTTCTGCCACTTCACAGGATCATATTTTACATTGTCAAACGGGTCGCATTTACCTTCTGCCTCAACAGGTAGGACAGAGGTGTTGATAGCTGCTGCGGCTTCTTTCAACTCCTTTAAAATGAATTCATAATCATCTTTCTCTGAGTTGAAAACAGGATTTTCCCCTAGGAAACTTTCAATAGGATAAGGTCCGAAATTATCGACAAACTCACTGATAAGATAGGCACGCCAAATACGGGCAAACTGCTTTACGTTCGGGAAAAATTCTTTTTCATGTGCAGTGGTAGTGGCCGCTTCGAGTTGGTTCTCTACTGCTGTAATAGCCAACGTCGCATTTTTAATACTGGCGCTGAGATCAGGATAATAATAAGCAGATGTATAATCATCACTATAGCGGCCTACGTTCAGAAAACTCATTTCTCCACAAATTCTGGCAGCACTAGCCCAATTATAGACTACTATACGTTCTGCAGTACCGGGATTCATCTGTGCCTGTCCTATAGAATTATTCAATGCATATTGAGGTTTTACATATTCCTCACCGGCAGCTGTGGGATTGGTATTGACTTCATCAAAGTCAGAGCAGGAAACTAATCCGGCGCAAAAGCCAAGCCCCAAAAATAATTTATTCATTGTTTTCATTGTTCTTTTTCTTTTTTATGATTAGAAACCAAGAGTCACATTAAACAGGTAAGAACGTGATGTCGGAGCTGACGAGTTCTCCAAACCTGTTGCATTAGTGCTTGTAGCATATACTGATTCCGGATCAATACCATCCAAATGGCTTGAAATCATCCATACATTATTCACAGTGAAACCAAGCTTAACCTGTTGGAACGGAGTCTTTTTCAACATAGATGACGGGAAACGATAACTCAAGGCGATGTTACGCAAACGGATGTTGGTAGCATCATAAATATAAGCTTCCGAAATACCGGCGCGGCCTGTAGCCAAAGCTTTATAATAACGTTCTAAAGAAACACTTTGATCATTTACCTTATAACCATTACCATCTTTGATAACTCCCGCTACAACGATATCCTCACGTTTACCGCCAGGAGCAGTACATTCAGAAATACCACTACGTTGCAAGTTCATATTGGTGAATGAGAAAATATCACCACCAAAACGTCCGTCAATCAGGAAACTAAGTGTGAAGTTTTTATAATTAAATGTATTTGTCCATCCTAATAAGAAGTCAGGCTGTTGTTCACCAATCTTATGCTTGTCACTAGTGGCCTGTGGCAGTCCTGATTCATTGAGTAATAATTGTCCTTTAAATTCTCCTTCTTCTACTCGTTGATATTTGGTACCCCAGATTTCACCATAAGCACCTCCCGCAACTGCATAGACCTGCAATGCGTCAGAACCTCCTAAAGCATACTGCATACCTGGTTTTCCCGGCAATAATTCAATAATCTTACTCTTGTTCTGAGAGAAGTTCAATTGAGTATCCCAACTAAATTGAGTTGTTTCGATAGGGCGTGCATTCAACATGATTTCGATACCGGTATTTTGAATGTTACCTGCATTTACTTTCATGTTATCATAACCGGAAAGGTTATTTAAAGGAATATTCATTAACTGGCGTTTTGCGTTTGTCTTGTACCATGCAAAATCAACTCCTAAACGGTTATTGAAGAATTTCAATTCAGCACCGGCTTCCCAAGAAGTAATCAACTCACTGCGTACATCTGCATCGTATTTAGTTTTTCCTTGTCCGGCAGTTGTATTGCCATTAGGGTCTGAACCAATACTATATGTATTATATAACTGATATGCATCCATATCGTTACCTACTTGTGCGAAAGATGCACGTGCTTTAGCATAAGTAAACCATTCGGGCATACCTTTGCCGACTTTACCCACCATATCACTGATCACCCATGACAATGAAACAGACGGATAGAAGAATGAACGGTTTTCTTTATTCAAAGCTGATGACCAGTCATTACGGAAAGTTGCATCCAAGAATGCCCAACCATTATAGTTGATTCCAAGAGTTCCATACAAAGAATTGATTTTTTTATGAATATAGGTTTCGGTTATTGACAAATCTTTTTTGTCACCATTGGCTAGAGAGAATAAATCGGGCGCAGTCAATTTTCCCATAGCATTGTCCAAACCTGTAGATTTTCTTTCCATTAAGTTACCACCAAAAGAGAAATTGCCACCAAATTTTCCAAACAATTCATCTTTATGGCCACTGATCAAAAAGCTGAAATTATTTTCGAAGAACTTTTTCTCGCTAGTGCTATAACGGCTGTTCTTATTATTAGTAGGACTTCCTGCATACAATTTCTCTTCACCCTCAGTGAAATACATATCACTACCGGCTTTGATTTCAGCATCCAGCCAATCTGTGAATTTGTACTTCAATGATCCGTTCATCAAGAAACGATTACGGCTATCTTTATTTGGATTATAATCTTTGGACCAGTAAGGGTTGATTCCCCCTTTACTCCACCAGATCATTTCGCCATATTCGTCTTTGACAGGGCTGGAAAAGTCACGGATGTCAATAGTCGTAGGCATATTGAAAATAGTATAAAATGCATTATTCCCACGTGCACCACTGATAGGACGGTTTTCTGCGAGGGTATTGATGTATTGTACTTTTGCATCGATGCTCCAACGATCATCTTTACCAAAAGTAGAAGATGCACGCAAAGTTAAGTTTGTACGGCTTAAGTTAGCGCCCGGTATCATGCTGGAGTCATCCATACGATTCAATGAGGTGTAAATGGATGTTTTATCATATTGCTGCTGGAATGATATGCTTTCTGATAAGTTCACACCTGTATCAAAGAAATTTTTTACGTTATCAAAGATTTGCATATTTGCAGTTGTACCATCCCATTTTGTATAGCTTTGCCCTGTTACTTCAGGTCCCCAGCTATAGCCGTTAGTTGAATCGAACACACCATTCTCACCTTGTCCAAAGGTCTTTTGGCGTTTAGGGAGCATAAATGTTGTCTCAGCAGAAACTGAACCTGAGATGGTGATACCCAAACCTTCACGCTTTGTTCCTTTTTTAGTTGTAATCAAAATAACACCATTACCGGCACGAGAACCATAAAGTGCAGCAGCTGACGCACCTTTCAACACAGACATGGACTCAATATCTTCAGCATTAATATCTGAAAGTCCATTACCCATATCCAATGTCGGGTTATCAATATCATTATTACTTGCTCCTGTAAAGTTATCCATTGGCACACCATCGACAACAATTAACGGCTGGTTCAAACCTGTTACAGAATTCGCACCACGAAGCTGGATTTTGGAAGAGCCACCAGGACCATTGCTTGAACGAATAATCTGGACACCTGAAACTTTACCTGTCAAAGCATTTGCGAGGTTCGTTTCACGAGCTTCAAGTAACGCGTCACCCTTTACCTCCTGCATGGCATAACCTAGCGCTTTTTTCTCACGTTTGATACCAAGAGCAGTCACTACAACTTCGCCCAATGTTTGTGTGTCATCTTGTAAAGTTACATTCATGGGTTGTCCATTCCAAGGAATCTCTACTGTTTGATAACCTACAAATGAAATTTGAATGATATCCCCTTTTTTCACATTGGATAAAGAGAAGTCGCCATCAAGTCCGGTTATCGTACCATTAGTCGTACCTTTCACTATAACAGACGCACCAATGACAGTTTCACCTGTAGCGTCTACTACAACTCCTGTACAAGCTCCATTTTGTTGTGTGATTTTCACACCGGTAACGCCAGGATTGGCGACCGCGTATGCTGCTCCGGTAGAGGCACCCATTAGGAACAGCAACA
>OLSQ01000094.1_pt1 | contig 91921 bp, 73 predicted proteins | sample 1672561 | NCBI WGS metagenome assembly OLSQ01 (sample SAMEA3136699, study PRJEB25190) | human gut metagenome | biome: human gut; feature: human-associated habitat; material: faeces | place: Austria | collected 2013
GTATGGCGGGAGGGAATTATTCGTTGACGGGGTTGAATGTGGCCAGTTCGTGGGTGTCGTTGGCAATGCTGGCGATGGCGAGCATGGACTCAGCGAAGAAGCGGTTGAGGAGCAGGATGATGTAGCCTACAACCGGACCGACCAGAACGGCGATGAAGGGGCACTCTACGAGGTACTGCATCTCCCTTGAGAAGAGCCAAAAGAAGCCGGCAATCACACCGAAGTACACGCCGAAAATGGCAATCACGATACCAGCGAATTCGCCGAAGCAGCGGACGATGTTGGCGATGGCGGGGATTGCAACGAATCGAGCGCCGACGGCAGTGTCGGTAGCCATGTCGTTGCCGCGCTTGATCCAGTAGAGCACACTGAATGCGGCGAGAGCGATCTGAAGAATGATCACGAAGATAGCAACCACCATGGCGGCTCCGCCTATGTCGAACATTTTCGAAGAATAGGAGATGGAGTAGAGCATGAAGATGGCGAAAATGACGCCTAAGATGTAGTAGAGCCACTGGATGGGCTGGCGGAAGAGTTTTCCGCTGTCGATGTAGTCGAACATCGGCTTGAGGATAGCTAAGATACTTGACATAAATTTTGTTAATTAAGGTTGAATAGTGCAAATATAGTGATACTTTTTTAATTTGGAAACTTTTTTTGTAATTTTGTAGTCAAAATACAGATTTTTTAGAATCAACATAAAACCATTTGTATGAACTTGTTTGATAATCTTACGAAAAAGGCCAAGGGAAGCCGCCAGCGCATAGTGCTTCCCGAGGGTACGGAGTCGCGCACGCTGACGGCCGCCGACCGCATCCTTGCCGAAGATATCGCCGACATCATCCTCATAGGCAACAACGACGAGATCAAGCGAATGGCCGTCGACATGAACCTGAAGCACATCGACAAAGCCACGATAGTGGATCCGCGCGACAAGGCCGTGATCGACCGCTACGCCCCGCTGCTCTATGAGCTACGCAAATATAAGGGAATGACCGAGGAGCAATCGCGCCTCACGGCGGCAAATCCGCTTTTCCTGGGCTGTCTCATGGTCAAAGCCGGTGACGCGGACGGTGAGGTGGCTGGCGCCCAGAACACGACCGGCAATGTGCTCCGCGCGGCTTTCCAGGTGATCAAGACGCGTCCGGGGATCAGCGTGGTGTCGGGTGCGTTTCTGATGCTTCTGCCCGAAGGGAGTCCGTTCGGCGACGACGGGGTGCTGGTGTTCGCCGACTGCGCCGTGGTGCCTGATCCGAATGCCGAGGAACTCGCCCAGATCGCCGTGTGCTCGGCCGAGACGGCCCGCAATCTGGTCGGCATCGAACCGCGTGTGGCCCTTCTGTCGTTCTCGACCAAGGGTTCGGCGAAGCATGAGCGTGTAGACAAGGTCGTCGAGGCAACGGCACTGGCCCACAAGCTTGCGCCCAACCTCATTATCGACGGCGAACTGCAGGCCGATGCGGCCATCGTGCCGTCGGTGGCCCACAAGAAGGCGCCCGACAGCCTTCTGAACGGCAACGCCAACGTGCTGGTGTTCCCGTCGCTTGAAGTCGGAAACATTGCCTACAAGCTTGTGCAGCGCATAGGCGGCGTGCAGGCCGTGGGGCCCATTCTCCAGGGTCTGGCAGCGCCGGTGAGCGATCTCTCGCGCGGCTGCTTCCCGGAGGACATCTACAAGACCATCATACTCACCTGCTGCCAGGCTATCGGAGCAAAATCCAAGTAAACCATTCACGGACATGAAAATACTCGTTTTAAATTCGGGCAGTAGCTCGGTTAAATACAAGCTGATCGATACGGACAGCGAGAAGACTCTTGCCGAAGGCGGTGTCGAAAAGATCGGCCTTGCCGACGGATTTCTCAAATACAAGCGCCCGGACGGCACGAAGGCCATCATCGAACTGGGCCTGACGGATCACAAGGGTGCGGTGAAGGCCATACTTAATCTTCTGACGGATCCCGAATGGGGCTGCCTGAAGTCTTTCGACGAGATCGACGCCGTGGGACACCGTGTGGTGCACGGAGCCGAGACATTCACCGAGAGTGTGCTCATCGATGATGCGGTGAAGGAGAAGATCCGGGAATGCTACGACCTGGCGCCGCTTCACAATCCGGCCAACATGACTGGTATCGAGGCAATCGACGCACTGATGCCGGGTGTGCCTCAGGTGGCAGTGTTCGACACGGCCTTTCATCAGACGATGCCTGCAAAGTCGTACATGTATGCGCTGCCTTACAAGTTCTACAAGGAGGACGGTGTGCGCCGCTACGGCTTCCACGGAACGAGTCACCGCTATGTGTCGCAGCGTGTGTGCGACTTTCTCGGCGTGGACATCGCCAAGCAGAAGATCATCACCTGTCACGTAGGCAACGGAGGATCGATCACGGCGGTGGAGTACGGCAAGAGTGTGGACACGTCGATGGGCCTGACTCCGACCGAGGGCCTGATGATGGGTACCCGCGTAGGCGATGTGGATCCCGGTGTGCTCACGTTCCTTATGCTCAAGCACGGCTACACGGCAGAGCAACTGCAGAAGATCATCAACAAGGAGAGCGGCATGGCAGGCGTGACGGAGATCTCAAGCGATATGCGCGAGATCGAGGCGGCTGTGAATGCCGGTAACGAACGCGCGCGCCTGGGTCTGGATATGTACGAGCAGCGCATCATCAAGTATATCGGCGCGTACGCGGCCGAGATGGGCGGAGTCGACATCATCGTATTCACGGGCGGAGTCGGTGAGAATCAGACAGGTCTGCGTGCCGACGTGTGCAAGCCGCTGGGCTTCATCGGGGTGGAGATCGATCCCGAGGCCAACAAGGTCAGGGGTGAGGAAGCCGTGATCTCCACTGCCGCGTCGAAGGTGAAGGTGTGCGTGATTCCGACGGACGAGGAGCTTATGATCGCTCTGGACACAAAGAGCATAGTGTCGAAACTCTGACAACAATACAATTATAATATAATGCCTCGGGTCAAAATCGGTCCGAGGCATTTTTTTTCTTTGTCACGTTAGTTAAAATTATTAACTTTGCGGCGGTTTTGTGCGGCAAGCATTTCCGCGCAGGCCAAGAGTTCATTAACAATAGTTAGGGGTGCGCCCGGCTGTCATAGGCCGGGAGCTGAGATTATACCCTTTGAACCTGAACCGGTTAGTACCGGCGTAGAGAAAATTAAATGATGAAGAAACAGCTTCTGAAAGGTGTAGTGGCCCTTGCCGCCGCTGTGCCCGCCACCGCGCATGCCGCCCAGTCGGATGCCGCCGTGGCCGATTCCTCAGTGATTAATCTGAAAGACGTAGAAGTCGTGGCCAACCGCGCCAACGACCGCACGCCTGTGGCCTTTACGAATTTCACGGCCGCAGACATCGACGCCGCCAATGACGGACGCGACATTCCGTTCATGATCTCGTCGACACCGTCGGTCGTAGTCACAGGCGACGCCGGCGGCGGTATCGGCTATTCGTCGATCCGCGTTCGCGGTACGGATCCGACACGCATCAATATCACCGCCAACGGTGTGCCAATCAATGACTCGGAGAGCGGCAACGTGTACTGGGTGAACATGCCGGACCTGGCCTCGTCGCTGCGCGACATCCAGATCCAGCGCGGCGCGGGCACGTCGACCAACGGGGCAGGCGCGTTCGGAGCCAGCATCAACATGATCACCGACGCACCGTCGTATCAGCCGTCGGCGGAGGTGATAGCCTCGTACGGCTCGTATAACTCCAACCGCGAGACTGTGAAGGTGAATTCCGGGCTGTTCGGCGACCACTGGAGTGTGGACGCCCGCTTCTCGCACATCGGCTCGGACGGCTATATCGACCGCGCCTATTCGAAGCTGTGGAGCTACATGGGCCAGCTTGCCTACATGGATGCCAACACAACGGTACGACTGGTGGCTTTCGGCGGCAAGGAACAGACCTATATGGCCTGGGATTATGCGTCGAAGGAGCAGATGGCTGAGTTCGGACGCCGCTACAATCCCTGCGGCGAATACGCGGCGGCCGACGGCTCCACGGCATATTACCGCGACCAGTTCGACCACTTCGTGCAGCATCACATACAGCTGATCGGCTCCCAGCGCCTGGCGGACCGCTGGCGCCTGAACGTGACATTCCATTACACCAAGGGCGACGGCTATTACAATCAGTACAAGACCAACCGCACGCTGGCCGAGTATGGACTTGAGCCGTTCTACAACGCAGAGGGCCAGCTCGTGAAGAAGAGCGACCTTATCCGGCTGAAATATAACGACAATGACTTCGGCGGCGGTATGTTCAACATCAACTATACGGGAGGACGTCTGAATGCCGTGATCGGCGGCGCCGCCAACTGGCACCGCGGCAATCACTTCGGCCGCATCGCCTGGGTGCGTAACTTCGTCGGCGCGATAGATCCTCTGCAGGAATATTATTTCAATGTGGGCCGCAAGTTCGACACCAATATCTACGGACGCGCCGACGTGGAGATATGCCGCGGCCTTTCGGGCTACGCCGATCTGCAGTTCCGCCATATCCGCTATTCGATCCGGGGTATCAGCGACAACTATGACTATAACATCGACGGTCCCGCGCAGCTGGATGTGCTCCGCAACTATAATTTCTTCAATCCCAAGGCGGGCCTTACGTACACGTCGGGCGCACACCGCGCATTCGTGTCGTGGAGCGTGGCCCACAAGGAACCTGTGCGCGACAACTTCACCGACGGCGATCCCAACCACTATCCGACGGCTGAACGTCTGTTCGACTATGAGGCCGGCTATTCGTGGGGTAATAAGCTCGTGACTGTCGGCGCCAACCTCTACTATATGGACTATAAGGATCAGCTTGTGGTGACCGGCCAGCTGTCGGACACGGGTAATCCGCTGAGCGTGAACGTCCCCGACAGCTACCGCATGGGTATCGAACTGCAGGGTACGCTGACTCCGCTGAGCTGGTTTGACTGGAGCGTCAACGCCACCTTGTCGCGCAACCGCATCAAGAATTTCACTGAGTATATCTATGAGGATGAGTGGACCAATCCGATCTCGATCGACTGCGGCAACACGCCGATAGCATTCTCGCCTGACTTTATCTTCAACAATGCCTTTAATTTCCACGTGGCTGATTTCTCGGCTTCGCTGAATACCCGCTATGTATCGTCGCAGTATATGAACAACGCCCGCTCGGCCATCGCAAAGCTCGACGGCTACTGCGTGTCGGATCTGCACCTGGGCTATAAGTTCACGAAGATCAAAGGGGTGAAGGCTCTGAACCTTTCGTTCTCGATATACAATATCTTCAACAAGAAGTATTTCAACAACGGCTATACGGGCGCGGGCTACACCGTAGGCGACGACGGCAAGCCGGAGATTTACCGCTACGCCGGATTTGCCGCCCAGGCCACCTGTCACGTCATGGGTACCGTGGGTCTGACTTTCTGATAGAGTCAAGAAATGTCATTTGACCTTTTCATCGAGATCCTCGGCTTCGCCATCGGAGTGGTATACCTGGTGCTTGAGTACTATGCCAAGCCTCAGGTGTGGATAGCGTCGGTGGTGATGCCGATGATCTCGATGTGGCTTTATTTCCGCAAGGGCCTGTATGCCGATTTTGCAATCAACATCTATTATGTGGTGATCGCCGTGTATGGGTATATAGCCTGGACGGTGCGCAGCTGTAAGGATTCGGAGCGCCCCGCATTGAGGATCACGCATCTGCCTACGGCAGTCGGCGGAGGCTGCGTGGCCGCTACGTGTGCTCTGTGGTGGCTGATATGGTATGTGCTGTCGCATTTCACGGACAGCACGGTGCCGGTGGCGGATGCTTTCACGACAGCTCTGAGCATCGTGGCTCTGTGGATGATGGCCCGCAAGTATGCAGAGCAGTGGCTGGCGTGGCTGATAGTTGATGCCGTGTGTGTGGGGCTTTACATCTACAAGGGTATCTATCTCTATGCCTCGCTTTACGCAGTATACACCGTCATAGCCGTCTTCGGCTACCGCAAATGGCTGCGGCTGATGAAGGCCGGCTGAGAACGGAACTGATAAAAACGGAACCGGGGCTTGCGCGTGTGTGCGGAAGCCCCGGTTTTTTGATTTCTGTCTGTGATTCGGATTATTGTCCGAGATAGGATTTAAGCAGACGGCTCTTCTGGCCTTTGAGGCGGCGGATTGCCTTTTCCTTGATCTGGCGTACGCGCTCGCGTGTGAGCTCGAACTTGGCGCCGATCTCCTCAAGTGTCATCTCCTGGCAACCTATGCCGAAGAACATCTTGAGGATCTCGCGCTCGCGCTCGTGGAGCTGACGCAGGGCGCGGTCCACTTCGTTGGAGAGCGACTCCTGGTTGAGGGTGGCGTCGGCCATTGGTGAGTCCTCGTTGGTAAGGACGTCGAGCAGGCTGTTGTCCTCGCCCTCGACGAAAGGAGCGTCGACCGAGATGTGTCGGCCCGACACCTTAAGCGTGTCGGCGATTTTTTCAACAGGAACGTCGAGGCTTTCGGCAAGTTCCTCGGGTGAAGGACGGCGCTCGTTCTCCTGCTCGAATTTCGAGAGGGCCTTGCTGATCTTGTTGAGCGATCCGACCTGGTTGAGCGGCAGACGAACGATGCGCGATTGCTCGGCGAGAGCCTGAAGGATAGACTGGCGAATCCACCAAACGGCGTAAGAGATGAACTTAAATCCGCGGGTTTCGTCAAACTTTCTGGCTGCCTTTATGAGGCCAACATTGCCTTCGTTGATAAGGTCGGGTAGCGACAGGCCCTGATTCTGGTACTGCTTGGCTACGGAAACTACAAATCGAAGATTGGAACGCGTAAGTTTGTCGAGTGCCGCCTGATCACCTTGCTTGATGCGCTGTGCGAGCTCAACTTCCTCGTCGACGGAGATCAGTTCCTCGCGGCCGATTTCCTGAAGGTATTTGTCAAGTGACGCGCTTTCGCGGTTGGTGATTGATTTTGTAATTTTTAGTTGTCTCATCTTTAAAATACCGAATAGATGCTAATTCGTGCAAAGTTACAAAAAAATATCGAATTATGTATCCTCTCAAGAATAAAATTCTTAAGAATAACGTGTATTGTCGGCGGATGTTGCGTTGAAAACGCTTTTTAACAGATTCTTACGTCGCGGATCAGACTTCGGAGAGGTCGTGCCCCATTCGGGTCTTCTTTGTGGACATGTAGCGGCGGTTGTATTCGTTGGGAGTGACTTCGATAGGTACGTTCTCGATGACTTCGAGGCCGAATCCTTCAAGTCCACGGCGTTTGACGGGATTGTTTGTCATGAGGCGCATTTTTTTGATGCCGAGCAGATTCAGAATCTGTGCGCCCACGCCGTAATCGCGCTCGTCGGCCGCATGCCCCAGGTGGAGGTTGGCTTCGACGGTATCGAGGCCTTCTTCCTGCAGCTTGTAGGCCTTGATTTTATCCATAAGGCCGATGCCACGACCTTCCTGATTGAGGTAGACGATGGCTCCGCGGCCTTCCTTTTCGATCATCTCCATGGCACGGTGGAGCTGTTCGCCGCAGTCGCAGCGCTTTGAGGCGAAAATGTCGCCGGTGGCGCATGATGAGTGTACGCGCACCAGCACGGGGTCGCCGCCGCTGACATCGCCCTTGATGATGGCGATGTGTTCAAGTCCGTTGTCCTTCTGACGGAAGGGGATAAGGCGGAAGTGGCCGTAGGCGGTGGGCATGTCGACTTCGACGCCCATCTCGACGAGTTGCTCGTTGCGGAGGCGGTATGCTATCAGGTCGCGGATGGAGATGAGTCTGAGGCCCCATTCGCGGGAGCGCTCTTTCAGTTCGGGGAGGCGTGCCATGCTGCCGTCGTCGCTCATGATTTCCATAAGAGCGGCAGCCGGGGCGAGGCCGGCGAGGCGTGCGAGATCGACAGCGGCCTCGGTGTGTCCCGAGCGCTTGAGCACACCCTGCGGCTGAGCGTAGAGGGGGTTGATATGGCCGGGACGGCCGAAAGTGGCGGCGGTGCTGGCGGGATCGGCCAGGGCGCGGATTGTGGCGCAGCGGTCGTGGATGCTGACGCCGGTGGAGCAGCCTTCGAGTTTGTCGACGGTCACGGTGAATGGTGTGCCGAGTACCGAAGTATTGTTGTCGACCTGGTGCGGCAGGCCGAGTTCCTCGCAGCGGTCGACAGTGATAGGAGCGCAGAGGACGCCGCGTGCATTCTTGAGCATGAAGTTCACCTGTTCGGGTGTGATCTTCTCGGCGGCGACAATGAGGTCGCCTTCGTTCTCGCGGTCCTCGTCATCGACCACAATGACCATTTTGCCTTCCTTAAAGTCGTGAATGGCGTCCTCGATCTTGTCGAGCTGTATCTTTTCTTCCATATCTTTATTCGGTAGTGTTTTCTTGTTCGGTTTCTTTTGTAAACAACGCAATGAGGCGGCCGGTTGTCTCGGCTATGGAGCCGAGTGTGCGCCGGGTCGGTTCGAAGGGGTATCGGTTGAGGAGACTTATGACGTGCGCGTCGGTCGAATTGGACAGATATTCCACAATGACATTGAGCGGCTCGTGCAGTAGCTTTACGGGACGCAGCTTGATGAAACGCGACAGCAGCGCGTGGCGTTTTGTGGATGCGATGGCGGCGTCGACGCCGGTCATGAATTCCGTGAGCATCTGCAGGGCGGTATGTGGGTCGACCTCGTTCATCACGATTTCCTTCATCTCGAGCGAGCGCTTAGGCTGTCGGCCGATGAGACGGTTGAAGAAGAGCCGGTAGGCGTCGGCGTTGAATACGGCGGAGTCGTCGATGGCCTTGGAGGTGAAGAATATGCCGAGCGGCAGCAGTACGGCGGTACTGAGCCACATGCCTTCCCACACGTCGAGACGCCCGTCGCGTGCCATCTTGTAGCCCATGTTGTCGAAGATATAGTAAATGATGAAGAGGAAGACTGAGATCACGAGCGGGGTGCCGAGGCCACCTTTCTTGATGATGGCTCCGAGGGGGGCGCCGATGAAAAAGAATACCAGTACGGCAAACGACAGGGTGAACTTGCGCTGCATCTCGATGTCGTGGCGGCGCATCAGCTTGGCCTGCTCGGTAAGAGTGAGCGCGCGGTATTCGAATTCCTGGCGCGATCGCCGGGCGTCGGACAGCGCCTGGCTGAGGTAGGTCTTGGCGTAGGCGGCTGTCGGTGCGTTGAATACGGAGTCAAGGTCGACCGCGCCCATTGAGGCCACGGTCTTGCGCACACCGCTGTCGACCGTGACAGGTTCTATGGAGGCTTTGCCAACGGAGTCGTATGTCATGCGGTGGGTGACGGTGCCTACGTAAGGCGTCGTGAGGAGGTCGTTGCTGTAGACGGTGCCGATGGAGTCGACTTTGCGGCTGATGGAGTCGATCGAATGGCGGAGCTGGGTGATGTTCTGGCCTACATACTGCGAGCGGATGCCGCTTTCGTCCATGCGGTTGAAGTTGGCGTCGAAGGGGAAATAGATCTGTTTGTCGCTGAATCCTTCGCGCCGGAATGGCATGTAGCCGGTAGTTCCCGAGCCGAGCGAATTGTCGTTAAGATTCTCGAACATCTCGCCGTGATGCAGTTGCAGGAACAGGCGTGTCTTGTCCTCGGTGAAACTGAATTTACCGGAATCGGCAAGAATGACGCGTGCGTTTTCATTGCCGCGCGTGAGGTCATAGAGTATCATGCCGTAGAGCATGCCTGTCTCGGGATTCTTATGGTCGACGTAGAGGTTCATATTGGGGATATCGTCGTAGAACGATTTCTCGGGAATCTCGACTTCGGGGGTCTTTTGGCGCACGGAGAACATGAGGGTCCACATCCTGGACTGGGCCAGCGGGAGCACATTGTTCTGGAAAAAGAAAGCGCCGACAGCAATGAATGCCATAAGCACGATGAGGGGCCTCATGATGCGGAACAGTGAGATGCCGGCGGCTTTCATAGCCGTCAGCTCAAGTTTCTCGCCCAGGTTGCCGAACACCATCAGCGATGCCAGCAGCACGGCCAGCGGTAGCGCTGTGGGTACCATCGTGAGGGCCGCATAGAAGAACAGTTCGCTCAGAATATCGAAACTGAGCCCTTTGCCCACCAGGTCATCGATCATGCGGAACAGAAATTGCATCAGCACGATGAACAGGCAGATAAAGAACGTCATCACCAGCAGCGGCAGAAAACGCTGAAGCATGAATGTGTCGAGTCGCTTTATTCCTAACATCAGTGCAAAGTTAGCAATTTATTCGCGCACGGCCATTGCCGGGGGGTGTATTTTTTCTTTTGGCGGATTATTTGTAACTTTGACGCCGCTATGGAAGATAAGATCAGAACCTTGCTTGATGACACGGTCGCGAGTCTGGCGGCCGGAGATCTGGAATCGGCACTGCGCCTGTCGGCCGAGGCGCTGGCCACAGCCGATGCGGCTTTGAAGCGGCTGTCGGCTGAGATTCCGGCGAAGCAGCCGGATGCGGATGTCAAACAGTTTCTTGTGGCTGCCGACACGCATGTCCGCTGCCTGCTGATGGCCTCGGCACCGGTGCAAGCGCTTTCGTGCGCGTTGCTGTCGGTCTGCACGGCCGATATATGCCGCGTGACGGAGCGAGCGGAATGCCGTGGCGCACTCGTCGCACTGCTTAAGACGATGCTGATTGCGGAGATGTCGGCACTCGATACTCTTCCCATCAACGATCAGACACACGAATCGGGTAAGATGCTGCTTTCCATGACAGGATTTCTGATGAATTCGTATGGCGGCGCATCAGATCCGCTATTGGAGCAGATATCGCAGATCTGCGACGTGCAGTCCGAGCCATTGATCGACGGTGAGGCGACTCCGGCAACGGATCTCAAACGGATTCTGGCTGAAATGCTCGGGATTGCAGTGAATCTCGGAATTCTGGAATTTGAATAAAAGCCGGGCTGCCGGAATGCCCGGCAGCCCGACGGTATTATAACGGCATCGGATTATTCAACCGGTGCTTTGGAGGCTGATATCGCTTTCCATGCCAGTACGGCGATGACTGCGCCAACGGCCGGGCCTACGAGCATGATCCAGAAATCGCCCCAGGCCGTCGGGTCGAATACGGCCGGACCGAACGAACGGGCCGGGTTTACCGAACAGTTGTCGACGGGAATTCCGACGATGTTGACAAGGCCGAGTGCGAGACCGATGGCGATGCCACCGAACTTGGTGAATGACACGCGCGAATCAGTAGCGCCGAGCACTACAAGTACGAAGAAGAAGGTCAGAAGGCCCTCGGTGAGCAGGGCCATCATGGGTGTGGCCCCGGGCTGAAGCACGTTGGTGGCCAGGAAGCTATGGGATGCCTCGGTGGTGCCTCCGTAATGGTATCCGATACCCATTTCGGTGAGACAGTACAGGAATCCCGCGCCGATGGTGGCGCCGATAAACTGTGATATGATATAGCCGACGCATTCCGACCCTTTCATCCGGCCGGAAAGGAACATTGCGAACGATACCGCCGGATTGACGTGGCATCCTGAGATGCCACCTATGCAGTAACAGAGGCATAGAAGCACAAGGCCGAAGCAAAGACCTATGCCGAGGCCGCCGATCGACGGGCCTGCGAGGACGGCGCTGCCGCATGCCAGAATCACGAGAAACATGGTGCCGATTCCTTCGGCCAGATACTTTTTCATAATTGTGATTTTTTAGTTTTAATGAATTAAAAACAAGCGGTGCCTTGCGTTTGTTCGCAAGGCACCGCGTATAGATGGTTATGCCTACTATGTCTCAGGCTTTGTCTTTGCTTGAGCTTGAATAGCCGTAGCCGTAGGTGGAATTCGCACCGCGGTAGTAATGTCCGTATTTGCGGTAGGAGTACGAGCCGGAGGTCATGTCGACGCCGTTGAGCACAATATAAGGATCGTTCAGGCGGTTGTCGCGTATGGCCTGGTGGAGGACTTTCAGGCAGCTCTTGGTCGAGTACGAGGCGCGTGTGACATAAAGCTGGATGTCGGAGTAGGGGATGATAAGGAACGAGTCGGAGATCACGCCTATGGGGGCGGTATCCAGGATCACGTAATCGAAGTCATCGCGCAGCTGCGACATCATCCGCGCCATGTTGTCGCTGAGAAGCAACTCGTTGGGATTCGGGGGAACGGGGCCGGCGGGAAGGATGTAAAGATTGTCGCTGAGCTTACTCTTGTGAAGCAGCGTGTTTATGTCGGCTACCTGTCCGGAAAGGAATGTCGTGACGCCCTGCTGGTTGTTGAGTCCGAACTTGTGCGCGAGCACGGGGCGACGGATGTCCATGCCTACCACTACCACTTTCTTGCCGGTGAGTGCGTATGTGAGTGCAAGATTGGTGGCAATGAATGTCTTGCCTTCGCCTGAGATCGATGAGGTCACAAGGATCACTTTCTTGTTGGCTCCGTTCTTGGTGAATCCGATATTGTTGCGCAGCAGGCGGAAGAGCTCGGCGATCGGGGTCGAGACGTTCGGCCCTACGACGATAGGATTGTCGTCCTTGGAAGTGTCAGACGAGATTTCGCCGATGATAGGTACGTTGGTAAGTCGCTGCAGTTCTTCCTGATCCTTATAGATGGGGAAGAAGAAGCGCTTCAGGAAGATGATTGCGGCCGGAATGGCGAGACCGAGAATCAGTGCAAGGAAGTAGATGACAACACGGCGCGGACTTACGGGGCCGGTAGAGCTCGGATCGTCGATCAGACGGGCGGTAGGAGTTGCAAGCGTCTTCTGGAGGGCGATTTCCTCGCGCTTCTGAAGGAGGAATGTGTAGATATTGACCTTTACCTGCTGTTCGCGGAAGATTTCCTGCAGGCCCTTGTCGACCGGGGGGAGAGCCGAGAGCTGGCTCTGGCTCTGGCCTTCGATGGCTGCCACGTTGCTGCGGCGGGCCTGTATACCGCGCTTCACTGATGCTACACTCTGCAGAATATCGGCCTTGTCGCGCGTGAGTTCCTCCTGGAGTGTACGAACCAGAGGGTTGTCGGGCGTCGATGTCTCGAGCATTCGGGTCAGGCGGCTGATCTTCTGATTGTATTTCACGATCACCTGGTTGAGTGTGGTGTTAGTTGTCACGGCAGGCAGAGGATCGTAATTGTTGGCCTTGCGGATAGTGTTTTCGATGTCGTTGATGATCGTGGCTTCGGCTTCGATTTCGGCAAGCTGGGTCTGTGTGGTCTTTGTAGTGGCGAGATTGGTCGAAACCTGCTGCTGTAGATCCGAGATGTTGTGTGCCTGGCGGTAATCCTGAAGGCGCTGTTCGACGTCGCGGAGTTCGTCGTTGATCATAACCAGACGGTCAAGAATGAACGCTTCGGTCTGGAGTGCGGAGCGGTTCTTGTCGGCGATGATCTGACGGTTGTAGAAATCGACAAGCGTGTTGATCACGTCGATACCCTCGCGAGGAATAGGCGTGTTGTAGCTGATGCGCACGATGGTGGGCGCTTTTTCGGCGAATTCAATGTTGAGGGCGCTTGAAAGAGTCTTGGCCACGGAACGGGGATTGCGCACGATAACTTTCTGTGTGCCCTCAAGCTCGGGAACCTGCTCGACACGTGAGACAGTAACGGAGCCGCATGTCAGATCGATCGTGTAGGGGAGGCTGACAGCATCGAATTCCTTTTCTTCCTCAATCTCGTTGAAAACGGTGCTGGCCTTGAGGTTGTACTTACCTTCTTCCGAAGAGTTAGATACCGTGATGGTGATCGGGTCGATGAGATCATCGAGGGCGATCGAATCCATTTTTGCGTCGATTGCGCGGTCATTGTACATGGGGATGTCGCGCAGGTTTCCGACACGCCAGTATGAGTAGGCCATCTGCAGCGAGTCGACGATGCTGATTACGTTGTTGCGTGATTTGAGGATCTCGAGCTCAGTCTCGTCGATAAAATTCTTCTTGTTCAGAAGCGGGTTCTCCGGATTGAGGGCGAAAGCTTCTTTTGACTGGGTATTCTCGCTGTTGAGGTAGATCGACGCGTTGACCTGATATGTGGGTACGATCGTGGCGATATAGAAGTAGGCGCCGATGACGCACAGCACGACGCTGAGCACAAACCATTTCCAGTTTGCCAGATAATCGAGCAACAGGCCCGTGGTGTCCATCACCTCTTCGATGGGGCCTTTGTTCTCTCCGACTCTTGATTTCAGTTCTTCAGACATGTGTTTAGTTCTGGGTAAGATTGATGATACCGATAACAAGCGATGCGAGTGACGATATGCCGCCAACGAAAGTAATTGTGGCCGAGACACCGGGATTCAGCTGCCATGCGTTGGCCGCCATGGATTTGTTGGGAGCGACATATATGATATCGTTCTGCTGCAGTCCGAAATAGGGAGAGAGCAGGAAGTTGCGGTCGTGAATGTCGATTTTGTGAACTTCACGCGTTCCGTCGCTGTTGGTGCGGTAGAGCAGAATGTTCTCGCGGTCGCCCTTGATGTCAAGGTCGCCGGCAAGAGCAATGGCTTCGAAGAAGTTCATGCGCTCGTTGTGGCTCTGATATATGCCGGGGGTTTTCACAGCACCTGTCACGACGACGCGGAAGTTCATCAGACGGATTTCAACTTTCGGTTTCTCCTTGATATATTGGGGATATATGGCATCGGTGATTTCCTGCGCGAGCTCGAGCTTGGTCTTGCCGGCAGCCTGGAGTACGCCTACGATAGGAAAGTCGATGGTGCCGTCCTGGTTGATAAGATAGTAGTCGGTGGAGACGTCGAGGTTCTGCGAGTAATTGTTGGTCGATGTCGAAGCGCGGCCGATGATTCCGGACTCAGTGATGTACATGCCTTTGTTGAAAGGAATCACGGCCTGCATGTCGGTCGACGTGACTTCAATATTTAGCAGGTCGCCCGGAGCGAGCGTCGGATCATTGACGTGAGTGCTCTCCGATAATACTTCTGCCGGGATGGCTTCGGCATCCACAATATAAGGAACCTTTTTTGATGCACTGCAACCTGCAAGAGTCAGAATGCCGATGCCGAGGAGTGCCCTGTAGAATATTTTCATTGTTCAATATATGATTGAATGGTCATTACATAATTCGGCTGCAAATTTAAGCATAAATATGTTAACAAGCAAATAAAATTCATAATGTCCGTTTTTGTAGGATATTTTGCCCATTCGCGCCCGGGCCGGCTTGTCATATGGCAAAAAATCATTACCTTTGCGGAAACTAATCATTATCAACAATTATCCATTGCTATGACAAAACAAGTGAAACAGCTGCTGAACGATCATGCATGGGCGAGATGGACGGCTCTGATACTGGTGGCCTCGATGATGTTCTTCGCCTACATGTTTGTAGATGTAATGTCGCCGCTGAAGTCCCTGCTGGAGACGAATTTACATTGGGACAGTGCCACTTTCGGCACGTATGCCGCCTCGGAATATTTTCTGAATGTGTTTTTCTTTTTCCTGATATTCGCCGGAATCATCCTCGACAAGATGGGAATCCGTTTCACAGGTGTACTGTCGGCATCAATGATGGTGATAGGTGCCGGAATCAAGCTTGTGGGTATCAGCGAATGGTTCCAGGGCACGGCACTGTGCGGCTGGCTCGACAGCTGGTGGGTATCGTTCCCCGGAAGCGCCAAAATGGCTTCGCTCGGCTTCATGATATTCGGCTGCGGCTGCGAAATGGCCGGTACTACGGTGTCGAAAGCGATAGCCAAATGGTTCAAGGGTAAGGAGATGGCACTGGCCATGGGCGTCGAGATGTCAATCGCGCGTCTTGGCGTATTCGCCGTGATGTGGACATCGCCGCTTCTCGCCAACAAGTTCGATCATTCGATTCTGGCACCTGTGGCTTTCTGCACGGTATTGCTTCTCATAGGTCTGATCTGCTATATAATATTTACTTTCATGGATATGAAGCTCGACCGCGAGCTGGCTGCGGCCGGCGACAATGCCGACACGACCGACGGCGAGGACGAGGAATTCCACATCTCCGATCTCGGCAAGATTCTGCGCAGCCAGATGTTCTGGCTGGTAGCGATGCTGTGTGTGCTGTATTACAGCGGTATCTTCCCGTTCCAGCGTTTTGCGCCGAATTACATCCAGGAGACTCTCGGCATTGATGCCGAGGCGGCTGCACGGCTGTTCAGTGTCTTCCCGATCCTGGCGATGGTGCTGACACCTTTCCTCGGGGCTTTCCTCGATTACAAGGGACGTGGCGCCACGATGCTGATAATAGGTGCGGTGATCATGACAATGTGTCATCTGGGCTTTGCCTTCCTGTTGCCGGCCGTGCCGCATGTATGGCTGGCTGTGACGCTGATTCTGATACTTGGAGTTTCGTTCTCGCTGGTTCCGGCCGCGCTGTGGCCTTCCGTGCCCAAGATTATCGACGCCAATATCCTCGGTTCGGCCTACTGTCTTATATTCTGGATTCAGAATATAGGCCTGTGCCTTGTGCCGCTGCTGATCGGCGAGACGCTCGACGCTACGGGCGGCTATCGTGTGCCGATGATCATCTTTGCTTCGTTCGGCGTGCTGGCTATCTGTTTCGGCGTATGGCTGAAGTATCTGAATTCGAAGCGTGGCTACGGGCTTGAAGCTCCCAATGTGAAAAAGAACGTAGAAGCGGAAGAAGCGGAGAGCGAGGCAGTCGACGCCTGATCCGGCTTTTCCGACGAGATAAAAAATTCTCCCGGCCGTCGCGTGTGTGAATGGGCCGGGAGAATTTTTTTTGTATTATGATGTCGTGTCGGATCTCAGTCTTCGACAGCATCGGGCGATGCGGTCTTCGGCAGGGTGAAATGCAGCCATATGAAGCCGATTATGCCGGAAACGAGCGAGCCGATGACGATGCCCAGCTTGGCATGGTTGAGCAGGTCGATGTGATGCGGGCTGCCGGATGCAAACGACAGTGTGGCGATGAACAGCGAGACTGTGAATCCGATGCCTCCGAGCATTGATATAGACGCAAGCATGGACCAGTTGGAGTGTGCCGGTCTGGGCGCGAGGCGGAGCATGATGGTGAGCCAGGAGAAGAGGAAGATACCGGTGAATTTGCCGATGACAAGGCCGAGAATGATTGCCAGCGAAATGCCTTCGACCGCTGATGCCGGGTCGAGATTGAGCAGGAAGATACCGGCGTTGGCGAAGGCGAACAGCGGGATGATGAAATAGTTGACGACCGGGTGCAGCGTGTCCTCGAGGTCCTGAAGAGGTGAAATCACCTTGTCCGATGCCGATTCGACCTCCTTGAGCCAGTTGAGCTGTTCTTTCGACAGGATGGTGCGTTCGGCGAGAGTGTCGTCCTCTTCGGCTTCGGCCTTGAAGTTGCTCATTGCCTTACGGATCTTTTTAATGTACTTGCGGGGCTCGAACACAGGCTTGGCCGGCACGCAGAATGCTACGAGCACACCGGCGATGGTGGGATGGATACCCGAGTTGAGGAACAGGAACCATACCACGCCTCCGAGTATGAAGTAGAACATCTTGCTCTGAATCATCATCACGCCGCCGAGGGCCAGCACTCCGAGAATTATCAGCGCAATGAGCAGCAGGCTCAGTTCGATATGCGTCGAATAGAAGACGGCTATCACAATGATACCGCCGATATCGTCGACGACGGCCAGGGTCGTAAGGAATATTTTGAGCGACAGTGGGACGCGCTTGCCCAGCATGGCCAGCACGCCAAGCGAGAACGCGATGTCGGTGGCCATCGGTATGGCCGCGCCGCCGCTGTAGTCAGTGCCGCGGCTCATCAGCCAGAAGATCAGCACGGGGGCGATCATGCCGCCGATGGCACCCATGATCGGGAGGAGTGCCTGGCGGAATGATGACAGCTCGCCGACGAGTATCTCGCGTTTGATCTCGAGGCCTATGCTGAAGAAGAAGATTGCCATGAGTGCGTCGTTGATGAATCCTAAAAGATTCATCGGCTCGCCGGAATGGCTGAAAATGTTGAAGTCACCGATCTGGAGCCGGACTTCCTGTTCCCAGAATTCGAAGTAATAGCCGTTGATGGCCGGAATGTTGGCTACAATAAGTGCGAGCACCGTGGCTGCTATCAGAATGTTGCCGCCCGACGCATAGCGCCGCAGCATCTGCTTCGCCGCATAATAGATGTTGGGAAATCCGCCGTCGGGCAACTGTGATGCGGATGGTTGGATTCCCTTGTCGTGTGATGATTCCATAGTTGTTGGTCCTCTGCGGCCAAAGCCGCATAATGTTGTTGAGTTATGTAAAGTAAGCGAAGATTATCGTCAGAAGTCAGTGTAAACTTCTGATCACTAAGATTAACAACTAAAATGATTTATGAGTTCAAAAAACGGCCGCAGTCTGTGCCGGCTGCGGCTGATGGGGTCAGTCAAGCTTGAGTACGGCAAGGAATGCCTTCTGGGGCACTTCCACCGAGCCGATCTGTTTCATGCGCTTCTTGCCTTTCTTCTGCTTTTCGAGCAGCTTGCGCTTACGCGAGATGTCGCCGCCATAGCACTTTGCGGTCACATCCTTGCGGACGGCCTTGATAGTCTCGCGGGCAATGATTTTAGCTCCTATAGCGGCCTGGACGGCAATGTCGAACTGCTGGCGGGGAATGAGTTCCTTGAGCTTCTCGCACATGCGGCGTCCGAATGTGAGCGCATTGTCGGCATGGGTCAGCGTAGACAGCGCGTCGACGCTCTCGCCGTTGAGCAGAATGTCGAGCTTCACCAGTTTCGACTCGCGGAATCCATGCAGATGATAGTCGAAGGAGGCGTATCCCTTTGAGATACTCTTGAGCTTGTCGTAAAAGTCGATGACGATCTCGCCCAAAGGCATGTCGAACGTGAGCTCCATCCGGTGGCCGCCGGATATGTAGTCCTGACGGACCAGTTCGCCGCGCTTGCTCAGACACAGGGTCATGATCGGGCCGATATATTCCGGAGTGGTGATCACGGAAGCGCGGATATAGGGTTCTTCGATTTTGTCGATCAGGGTGACGTCGGGCAGGCCGGAGGGGTTGTGTACCTCGGTCATGTTGCCTTTCTTGTCATAGACCTTGTATGATACGTTGGGTACCGTGGTGATCACGTCCATGTCGAATTCGCGGCCCAGACGCTCCTGAATGATCTCCATATGGAGCAGACCGAGAAAACCGCAACGGAATCCGAACCCGAGGGCGGCCGACGATTCGGGCATGAACGTCAGAGATGCGTCGTTGAGCTGTAGCTTTTCAAGCGATGCACGCAGGTTTTCGAAATCTTCGGTCTCTATGGGGTAGACACCCGCGAAGACCATCGGCTTCACTTCCTGGAAGCCTACGATGGCTTTCTCGCACGGGCGTCCGACGTGGGTGATGGTGTCGCCGACCTTTACTTCGCGCGAGCTTTTTATACCGGAGATTATGTAGCCGACATTGCCGGCCGACAGTTCCTTGCGCGGCGAGAGGTCGAGCTTGAGCACGCCGATCTCGTCGGCATGGTATTCCTTGCCCGTGGCAACGAACTTGACGAAGTCGTCGGTGCGGATTGTGCCGTTTTCGATTTTGAAGTAAGCGATGATGCCGCGGAACGGATTGAACACGGAGTCGAAGATCAGGGCCTGGAGCGGCGCTTCGGGATCGCCGGTCGGCGCGGGCACACGCTCGATTATGGCCTTGAGAATCTCGGGAACGCCCATTCCGGTCTTTCCGCTGGCGCGGATGATGTCGTCGTGGTCGCAGCCGAGCAGCTCGACAATCTGGTCCGAGACTTCCTCGGGATTGGCGGAGTCAAGGTCGCATTTATTGAGCACAGGTATAATCTCGAGATTGTTGTCGATGGCCATGTAGAGATTAGAGATCGTCTGGGCCTGGATGCCCTGGGATGCATCCACCACAAGGAGCGCGCCTTCGCATGCGGCTATCGAGCGGGACACTTCGTAGGAGAAGTCGACGTGTCCGGGAGTGTCGATCAGGTTGAGAACGTATTTCTCGCCGTCGAGCTCGTATTCCATCTGTATGGCGTGGCTTTTTATGGTGATGCCGCGTTCGCGCTCGAGGTCCATATCGTCGAGCACCTGGGCTTCCATATCCTTGGCGGCTACGGTGCCTGTGTGTTCGAGCAGACGGTCGGCGAGAGTCGACTTGCCGTGGTCGATGTGGGCTATGATGCAGAAGTTACGTATATTCTTCATTGTGGTACAGTCTGATTTTTTAGATCATTGTTTTGATAGGAACGGAGCCGATAGTTTCGGAGCCATCGCGATGGCGCTCAGACGGTGCTCGAGCTCGGTCGACGACAGTCGTGGAGCGAGCTTGCCGCGGTGGGCGATAGATATGTTGCCGGTCTCTTCGGACACGATCACGGCTATGGCGTCGGTGGCCTGTGCGATACCGAGGGCCGAGCGGTGGCGCAGACCCATGTAGCGGGGCACATCGCTGTCGTGGCTCACGGGCAGGATGCAGCCGGCGGCCTCGAGCCGTCCCTTGGCTATTATCAAGGCTCCGTCGTGGAGCGGAGAGTTTTTGAAGAAAATGTTCTCGATCAGGCGCGTGTTGACGTTGGCGTCGATCATGTCGCCGGTCTTGGCGTAGTTGTCGAGGGGCATTGTCTGTTCGATGACGATGAGCGCGCCGGTCTTGGACTTGGACATGTTCATGCAGGCATAAACGACCGGCATGACCCAGGCCGTCTGTTTGTTGTCTTCATCGTCGCGATGGTGATGGAAAAGCTTGGCAAGGAAGCGCCAACGCCTGTGGGAACCCAGTTCGACGAGAAACCGCTTGATCTGGTCCTGGAACAGGATCACGAGAATCAGCAGTCCGATGCTCATGAACTTGTCGAGAATAGTGCCGATCAGGCGCATGGCGAAAATTTCGGAGGCCAAAGCCCATACGACGATGAAAGCCATCACGCCGTAGAATATGTTGAGCGTGCCGGACTCTTTCATCAGCCGGTAGATATAGTAGAGCAGCAGAGCTACAAGTACTATGTCGAGTATGTCTTTGATTCCCAGGGTCGGCATGGTCGGATCGGTCTGTCAGATGGGTTATAACTTGTTTTTGCAGGCGTAGCGTGCCACGGCCTGGCGGATTTTTACGCATTGTACGGCCGCCTTTACGTCGTGTACGCGCAGGATGTCGGCCGAGCGGTCAAGCGCCAGTGTGTTGAGTGCGGTGGTGGCCTCCAGCGCTTCGTCTGCGCTGATTCCGAGCAGCCCCGTGGCCATGGATTTACGGGAAAGACCTACGAGTATCGGCCGGTGCAGCAGCTTCAGCAGGTCGAGGCGGGCCAGCAGCTCGTAGTTCTGTTCCATATTTTTAGCGAAACCGAATCCCGGATCAATGATGATGTCGTTGACACCCATCAGCGAGAGTTGACCGACGCGTTCGCCTATTTCCGAGAGTACTTCGGCGGCTACGTCGGTGTACTCAGCATACTCCTGCATGTCCTCAGGCTTGCCGCGCATGTGTTGAAGTATGTAGGGGACCTGCAGTTCGGCTATGGTGTCGAACATGGCCTCGTCGAGCGTGCCGCCGGATATGTCGTTGACTATGTCTGCTCCCAGTTCGGTAACCGCCCGGCGGGCAACTTCAGCCCTGTAGGTGTCGACCGACACGGCGACGCGGTCGCCGCAGACGGCCTTTACGGTCGGCATGACGGCGGCGAGGCGGTCGAACTCTTCCTCGGGGGATGGCGCTGCGGAGCCGGGCCGGGTAGAGCATGCGCCGACATCGATGAAATCGGCTCCATCGGCTATCATGGCCGCGGCTTTCGCGGCTGCTTCCGCAGCTGTAGCGGCGCGTGAACCGGCAAAGAACGAGTCCGGAGTGGCATTGATGATGCCCATCACTGCCGGCCGGTCGTAAGTGCGGAGCTGTCCGCGTATATTGAGACTGAACATGTCGGTGCGGTATCTGGCGGGTTAGTCGGAATTGCGGTTGGCGCGCTTGCGCTCGAGTTCGTCGAGGATGATCTTGCGCAGGCGGATGTGATGAGGTGTCACCTCCACATATTCGTCTTCCTTGATATATTCGAGGGCCTCCTCGAGCGAGAATACGACCGGAGGAACGATGCGGGCCTTGTCGTCGGCGCCGGAAGCGCGCATGTTGGTCAGTTTCTTTGATTTTGTCACGTTCACCACGATGTCGTTGTCCTTGGCGTTCTCGCCGACTACCTGGCCGGCATATACCTCTTCCTGCGGGAAGATGAAGAAACGGCCGCGGTCCTGGAGCTTGTCAATGGCATAGGCGTAGGCGGTGCCTGCCTCGAGAGCGATCAGCGAGCCGTTGACACGCCGTTCGATGTCGCCCTTCCATGGCTGGTATTCGAGGAAGCGGTGGGCCATGATGGCCTCTCCGGCAGAAGCGGTGAGCACATTGTTGCGAAGGCCGATTATGCCGCGGGACGGAATCTGGAACTCCATGTGCACGCGGTCGCCCTGTGATGCCATGGAGAGCATCTCGCCCTTGCGGCGGGTGACCATGTCGATGATTTTCGAGGAGTATTCCTCGGTGACGTTGATGGTGAGGAGTTCCACCGGTTCGCATTTGCGTCCGTCGATTTCCTTGATGATGACTTGAGGCTGGCCTACCTGAAGCTCATAACCTTCGCGCCGCATGGTCTCGATCAGCACTGACAGGTGAAGCACGCCGCGGCCGAATACGGTCCAGACGTCGCGTGCCGGATCCTTGTGCACGCGCAGAGCGAGGTTGCGGTCGAGTTCCTTGGTGAGGCGGTCGCCGATGTGGCGTGAAGTCACATACTTGCCGTCGCGGCCGAAGAATGGGGAGTCGTTGATGGTGAAGGTCATCGACATGGTGGGCTCATCGATGGCAATGCGCGGCAGAGGCTCCGGATTCTCGACGGCGGCGACTGTGTCACCGATCTCGAAGCCTTCGATGCCGATGAGCGCGCATATGTCGCCGCTGGACACTTCGGAGACGCGCTTGCGTCCCATGCCCTCGAATGTGTGCAGCTCCTTGATTTTCTGTTTTACCACGGAGCCGTCCTTGCGGCAGAGCGCGATTTCCTGGCCTTCGCGCAGCGTTCCGCGGTGAACGCGGCCTACGGCGATACGGCCTACGTAGCTTGAATAATCGAGCGATGTTATCAGCATCTGTGCATCGCCCTCATAGGTCACGGGGGCGGGTATGTTTTCGATGATGGCGTCGAGGAGCGGTATGATGTTGTCGGTCGGGTTCTCCCAATCGGTGCTCATCCAGCCGTTCTTGGCGGAGCCGAAGATTGTCGGGAAGTCAAGCTGATCCTCAGTGGCGTTAAGGCTGAACATCAGGTCGAAAACCATGTCCTGGACTTCTGACGGACGGCAGTTGGGCTTGTCGACCTTATTGATTACCACCACTGGCTTGAGGCCGATCTGGATGGCTTTCTGAAGGACAAAACGTGTCTGAGGCATGGGGCCTTCGAAAGCATCGACAAGCAGCAGACAGCCGTCGGCCATATTGAGCACACGCTCGACCTCGCCGCCGAAGTCGGCGTGTCCGGGGGTGTCTATGATGTTGATTTTCGTGCCTTTATAGTTGATAGAGACATTCTTGGACAGGATTGTGATGCCACGTTCCCGCTCAAGGTCGTTGTTATCGAGAATTAATTCGCCCGCATTCTGGTTGTCGCGGAACAGATGTCCGGCGAGAAGCATCTTGTCGACCAGTGTTGTCTTGCCATGGTCGACGTGTGCGATAATGGCGATGTTTCTGATGTTCTGCATATACACTATTGGATTGTTTCAGCGTGCAAAGTTACAACAAATCCCGTTCTTATGAAAATTTATCTACAACATATTGACTCCGTGTAAGTAAATTTCTATGTGGCAAAAGGCCGGTTATATTATAATTTTCACTAACTTTGCGCCATAATAATGAATATTCATGAAGCATACTTTCAGATCCATATTCACGGCGGCCTTATTCGCCATGTCGTGTCCGGCGATGCTCGCACTTGACCTGCCGGTCAAGAGTATCAACGGCAAGCAGTACTATTATTATGCCGTAAGGCGCGGGGACACACTTCTCGATGTTGCCCGCCGCATAGGGGTGTCGCGCGACGATATAGTGAAGTATAATACATCTGCTGCCGATGTACTCAGGCAGGGAACCACGCTGTATCTGCCCGTCGATGAATTCAAGGATGTGCAGACGCCGAAGCATATATCAGATGAGCGTCCAGATGCCCCGGGCCGCACGAGCCGTCCGTTCGCATACAAAGTGGAGCGCGGAGAGACGCTTTTCGGAATCTGCCACCGGTTCGGTGTCAGCACCGAGTCGGTCATAGCCCTGAATCCGGAGGCCGACCAGGGGATAAGGGCCGGGCAGATCATTACGATTCCGGCCGGCGCGCGGCTCGACAGCCGGCTGTCGGCATCGGCATCTGATGATGCGGAAGAGAAAAGTGACATTCAGGAAACTCACCGGCAGGAGCCGGCCCCGGTTGCATATGTGACGCATGCCGGCGACGTGCAGACCGTATCCGCGGAGACACCCGCTGAGGACAGCGAGCTTGAAGAAGCCGGGCCGGCAGTGACAGATCCTGACGTGAGGGCGCTTCGGCCTGTGCCGGGGCCGTCGGTCGCAGTCGATTCCGACGAGTCGGCCGATACTGTGCGCGCGACTGTCGCCTTGATGTTGCCTCTGATGCTTGACGGCGACCAGCATGCCAAGCCGGCCCGCTCGGCGACCGAGTTTGTCAAAGGCTTCATGCTCGCTTTGGACGAACGGCGCGAATCGGCATGGCCGATGGATCTGTATATATATGATACCGCCGGGCGTCCCGACACTGTTCCAACTCTGCTGTCGCGTCCGGAATGCGAAAGTTTTGATCTGATCGTGTCGCCGGACGATGCGGCCACATTCAGTGCCATAGTCCGTGCTGCGGACAGCGGCCTTGATACCTACCTGCTCAATCTGATGGCCGTGCAGGACACGTCGTATATGACCGACAGCCGTGTGATGCAGTATAATGTGCCTCACAACATAATGTATGCCGATGCGGCGGAATCGCTGATGTCGACTTTCGACGGCTATACGCCTGTATTCCTGATCTCGAAAGGCGGTAAGAGTGAGAAATTGCCGTTCACGGACTATCTGCGGTCGCAGTTTGCCGAGATAGGTGTTGAGCCTGTCGACATGGTGTTCGAGGGTATGCTTTCGGATCAGGATCTCGAAGGGCTGTCGCCTGAGAGCAGGTATGTGTTCATCCCGGCTTCGGGTTCGCTTACCGAGTTCAATAAATTCGCGCGTCCGCTGATCACTCTGAAAGAAAACTCGGCGGATCCCTCGCAGATCGCAGTATTCGGCTACCCCGACTGGACGATCTTCCGAAATGACGCGCTGGAGAATCTGCATAAGCTCGGAGCGGTGATATACTCGCGGTTCTATGCTGATGCAAATGATCCTAAAGTCAGGATATTTGCCGAAAAGTTCACTGACACGTACGGCGCCCCGATGATCGAACAGGTTCCCTCGCAAGCCATGCTGGGCTATGATACAGGCTGCTATGTGCTGGCCAACATCAGCGCCAACAAAGGCATGTTCGATGCAGAGTGGAGCGAACCGTACCGCGGGCTGCAGTCCACATTTATGTTCACCGATGCCGAAAGTGACCATCTGATCGACGGAACCGCCAATTCGGCAGTCTACATCATTACTTTCCTTCCCGGCGATGAAGTGTCTGTGCAGGTTCTTTAGTCTTCTGACTCTTGTCCTTGTGGCGGCGATGCCGACAGGAGCGCAGACTCACTACAAGTCGCATCTGTGGATCGGAGGTAAGGCCGGTGTGTCACTCGGCCGGGTCGATTTCTCTCCATCGGTGCCCCAGAAATGGATAATGGGGACGACCGGTGCCGTGACTTGCCGCTATTCCGAAGAAAAGCTGTTCGGGCTCGTGGCCGAGCTGGGCTGGAGCACACGCGGATGGAAAGAAGATTTTCAGGAGTCGCCTCTTGCCTACAGCCGGTCACTCACATACATCACCCTTCCGATAATGACCCAGATCATCTTCGGCGGCCGACGTGCGAAGTGCTTTATCAATCTCGGTCCGGAATTCGGCTACCAGCTGATGTCGTCGACCAAAGCCAATTTCGATTACAATGATCTCGGGTCAGTCACGGACTGGCCTGAACGTCAGCGCATGACCGAGCAGTTGACAATGGATGTCGCCAACCGTTTCGACTATGGTATCACGGCGGGTATCGGTGGTGAATTCTATCTTACTCCCCGGCAGTCGGTCACGCTTGAGGCGCGGTATTATTTCGGTCTCGGCAATATATTCAAGTCATCGAAAGCCGATACTTTCAGTGCATCCCGCTGCACTTCCATAGAAGTAACCGTCGGCTATTATTTCCGTCTCATCTGATATGCAGGATTCCAAACAGTTCAATAACCGGCCTCGCCCGCGCCAGGCCGATCCGATAGATCTCGCAGGCCGCAAGCCGCCGAGCGATGTGGCCACCGAGGCCGCCGTGCTTGGCGCGATACTCATAGCCAAGGATGCCTATTCGCTCGTATGCGATATTCTGCGGCCCGAAAGTTTCTACGATCCACGGCATCGGCTGATCTACGAGGCCGTGCAGACTCTGGGCGCCGCGCAGCAGCCCATTGACTTCATCACGGTCATAAACCAGCTTGAGAAGAACGAGACACTTGACGAAGCCGGGGGCCGTGCATACATTGTCGGACTGACCACGAATATCGGATCGGCAGCCCACGTTGAATATCATGCCCGCATCGTGATGCAGAAATATCTGGCCCGCGAGCTGATCACATTCGGCGCGCTGGTCCAGACCGAGGCATTCGACGAAAGCAACGACATAGAGGAAGTGATGCAGGCGACCGAAGGCAAGTTGTTCGAGCTGTCGCAGCGCAATGTCAAGAAGGATGTCACGCAGATCGACCCGGTCATCATGCAGGCGGTGGCGCAGATGGAGGCTTCGGCCAACCGGGCCTCGGGTCTGTCGGGCTTAGAGAGCGGTTTCCGTGAGCTTGATCAGCTGACTTCGGGCTGGCAGAATTCCGATCTCATCATCATCGCTGCCCGACCGGCGATGGGCAAGACGGCCTTCGTGCTGTCGATGGCCAAAAACATGGCTGTGAACTATAATATTCCCGTGGCAGTATTCTCGCTTGAAATGAGCAATCTGCAGCTTGTCAACCGTCTGATTTCGAATGTCTGCGAGCTTGACGGCGCAAAGATCAAGTCGGGCCAGCTCTCGCCTCTCGAATGGCAGCAGACATTGTCGCGCCTCAATGCGCTGTACGGCGCGCCTCTGTATATCGACGACACTCCCTCGCTGTCGGTATTCGAACTTAGGACGAAAGCACGCCGCCTGGTACGTGAGAAGCAGATCAAGTTCATCATTATCGACTACCTGCAGCTGATGAATGCCTCAGGCATGAAGTACGGCTCACGCGAGCAGGAGGTATCAATGATCTCGCGTTCGCTCAAGCAGCTTGCCAAGGAACTCAACATCCCTATCGTGGCTTTGTCGCAGCTGAACCGTTCGGTGGAGTCGCGTTCTGAAAGCAAGCGTCCGCAGCTGTCCGACCTTCGTGAATCGGGAGCGATAGAGCAGGATGCTGATATGGTATGCTTCATCCACCGCCCAGAGTATTATCTCCGTTCGGGACAGGACGCCCAGGGCAATGATATCCGCGGTCTGGCCGAATTTATTGTGGCCAAACACCGCTCCGGCAAGGTCGACGACGTGAAGATGCGTTTCCGCTCGAGTTTCGCGCGCTTCGAAAACTGGGACGAGATACCTGCCGGCAACGGTTTCGGCGAATTCCGCTCGCAGAACGTAGGTGCTGTCGCTACACCCTCCGGCAGCGACGATCCTTTCGGCGGAGGCTCCGCCGACATTTCCGCCGCGCCCGGAGAGGCCGATGCATTCTGATCGTCTGAACTGGATTTAAGACGGAGTGTGGAGTTTTTCCGCGAGCGCGCGGGAGGTGTTGATGCCGTCGATAGCGGCCGAAACGATGCCGCCGGCATAGCCTGCGCCTTCTCCCACGGGATAGAGACCTTCGACCGAGATGTGGGCGCGTGTGACCTTGTCGCGCGGAATGCGTACGGGTGACGATGTGCGTGTCTCGGGTCCTATGACCACAGCCTCCGAGGTCATGAATCCGCGGGCCTTGCGGCCGAATTCGGCGAATCCTCGCGCCAGCCGGTCGGCGACCGGCGGCGGCAGCAGGCGGTCGACGCGGCCCGGAAACACGCCGGGCGCATACGACGAACGCGGCAGGTCGTGCGACTCCTTTCCTGACACAAAGTCGGTCATCCGCTGTGCGGGCGCTTTCTGACCGCCGCGGGCCGCTTTCGAGAATTCAGCCTCGATGTCCTGCTGGTAATGCATCATCTTGAGCGGTCCGTATTTGTCGTATTCGGGCAGATCCTCGGGCAGCACTTCGACGACCATGCCGCTGTTGGCCCAGCGCGAGCCGCGGCTCGAGGATGACATGCCGTTGACAACCAGCTGGCCCGGACCGGTGGCAGCCGGGACAATCACGCCGCCGGGACACATGCAGAACGAATATACGGCCCGGCCGTCAACGCGTGTAAGCATGGTGTATTCCGCCGGAGGCAGATACTTGCCTCGTCCGTCGGGCGAATGATATTGCTGGCAATCGATAAGCGACTGGGGATGTTCGAGGCGCACGCCCACGGCGATTCCCTTGGGCTCGATGTCGATTTTATCTGCGGCAAGCATTTCATAGATGTCTCGAGCTGAATGACCTGTGGCAAGGATGACGGGTCCGTGGAAACGACGTCCATCGGCGGTTACGCAACCCCGGACAGTGCCGTCTCCGGCAATGAGACCGCTTACTCGTGAGTTGAAATGCACTTCCCCTCCATGGCCGAGGATGGTCTCGCGCATTGCCTTGATGATGACCGGCAGGCGGTCGGTGCCGATGTGTGGGTGCGCGTCGCAAAGAATGGAGTCATCGGCTCCGTGTGCGTGAAATATCTGAAGTACCTTGTCGACGGGACCGCGCTTGGTACTTCTGGTATACAGTTTTCCGTCGGAGTACGCACCGGCTCCTCCTTCGCCGAAACTATAGTTCGAATCCGGGTCGACTATCCCCGTGCGGCTGATCTGAGCCAGATCGCGGCGCCGCGAGTCGACGTCCTTGCCGCGCTCCAGTATCACGGGTCTGATCCCGGCCTCGATCAGTTCAAGCGCCGCGAACAGTCCGGCGGGTCCGGCTCCTACAATAATAGCGCATGGAGCTGCGGATACATCGGGATATTGAATCGGCTCATACCGGCGCCATGATTCGTCGGGATTGTCAATGTGTACGCCGAGCGTAAGATTGACCATGACCTGTCGCTGGCGGGCGTCGATAGACCGGCGCAGTATGTCCGTGCGGACGATGCGTGCAGGGGCGACTCCCAGCGCGGCGGCAGCTTCGGCGCGCAGGAGGGAATCGGTGGCTGCGACGCGCGGTTTTACACGAAGTGTGACCTTTTCCATTGTACGGTTATTTAGTCGGGGGCGCGATCATCTCGCGGCGGAAGTGACGGTTCATTATGAACATGGTTGTGAGGGCCAGGACGAATGCCAGGAAATCGCTGCCTGCCATCGATGCCCATACACCGTCGATGCCGAAATGCTTCGGGAGTATCCACAGCAGGGGTACCAGGAATATAAGCTGGCGGGTGAGCGACAGGAATATCGACAATTTGGGATGGCCGATCGACTGGAAATAGTTCTGAATGACGATCTGTACGCCTACAAGCGGATAGACGATGAAGTAGATGCGGAATCCCTCGCGGGCGATGTCGATCATGCTTCGGTCGGTGGTAAAAAGCGAGCTGATCGTATCCGGCAGCAGTTCGGTCAGGAGCCAGCCCAGTGTTGTGATCGAGGCCCCGATCCATATGCCCTTGCGCAGTGTCTCGGCTACCCGCGGCCACTGCGATGCTCCGTAGTTATATCCTAAAATAGGCTGCATGCCCTGCGTGACGCCGAAGACGATCATCACGAAAAACATAGTCGTGCGGTTGATGATGCCATACGATCCCACGGCAATATTGCCGAAGTCGCCGGCCACGTCGAGCAGTGATTTGTTGATAAACACCACCACGAAGCAGGCTGTCGCATTCATGAGCAGCGGCGAGAGGCCGATGGCGTATATGCGCCGGACAAGAGGCCACGACAGCCACTGCTTGTGACTGTCGAAGTGTACGATGCTTTTTTTTGAAAGAAAATGTATCAGCACCCATATGAATGCGCAGAACTGGCCTATGATGGTGGCAAGTGCCGCGCCGCGGATGCCCCATTCGAATGAGAAAATGAATATCGGTGCCAGGATCACGTTGACAAGCACCGACAGCAGGGCCGATATCATGGCTTTCTTGGGATATCCGGTGGCGCGCATCAGATTGTTCAATCCGATGAAAACATAGGATACCGGCGTGCCGTAAAGTATGATCTTCATGAACTCGCGGGCATACGGTATTGTCTCGGCTGTGGCGCCGAAGAAGTACAGGATGTTGTCGAGAAACAGCAGCGACAGGCCCCCGAAGACGACTGAATGGATCAGACACAGCACCAGCACATTGTTGATGGTGTCGGTGGCGCGGTCCAAATTCTTCTGTCCCAGGAATATGGAGCTGACGGTAGCGCCGCCGGCGGCGACCAGGGTGCAGAATCCGATGACAAGGTTCATCAGCGGGAATGTGATGGCCAGACCCGAGATGGCCATGGGGCCTACGCCGCGTCCGATGAATATGCTGTCGATGATATTGTACAGCGACGTGGCCACTGCCGCTATGATGGCCGGTACGGAATATTGCAGCAGCAGGCGCCCGATAGGATTGGTGCCTAATGTGAGTTGTGATGTGACTTTGTTGTCAGCCATTGCTCTTTGGAGTGTCTTTTACGTGCCGGGAAACCTCGTGACAGCGTGTCATGTAATCGATGGCGGTGATAAACGCGAGGCATATGAGGGCGCTGAGAGTGAGCCACAGGGCCACGCGGCCATCGTCGTACACGGTAACAGAGTCGATCGGCGATGAAGATTTCACGAAAGCCGGATCGATTGTCGACAGGGAATTTTTCCAGAGTATCCGTCCGTCGCGCACAGCCACCAGAGCGGCGTCGCCGCGGGCGAGCTCCTTGAGCGACGTATCCGAGGCCGAATATATGTCGAAGTCGGGGCGGGCAAGCTCGATCCACTGCTCGAGGGTCTCGCCGGATGCCGCCACCAGACCGATCATAGAGCCGCCGCGCGCTTCAAGGGCGGCATTGATCTCATTGGTCAGCCTGGCACGTGTCAGATAGTCGATATCGGGATTATTGACCACGAGTATGATCATATCGCCTTCGACGGAAGCGAGGACATCCTCTGTAACTTCTTCGTCGCCGTCGAATATAGCCAGTCCTTCGTGCATGCTTCCTGGGGCTGAAACCTGCCCGATGAAAGTCCATGTCGAATCAGGCAGGCAGTCAAGCGAGAACCGCTCTTCCCGTCCGTCCTTGCTGTAGATGTACTCGGGGATCGCTCCCTCGGTGTTGCTGTCGGCTGTCACGAGTTCAGAACCGACGGGGTAGGGGCGGAAATCGACGGTCGGCTGGAACTGCCATCCCAATATGGCAAGTGTCAGGCCGTAGATGCCGGCAATGGCCAGTGCGAGCCACTGCAGCGAGGGGCGTAGAAGCGGCTTGGCCCGGTCGTGCCACAGGACAAGAAGTACCAGGGCTGCCGTGAGAATGATATTCTTGAGCAGGGTGGCTCCGTTCGATATGACAAGCAGATCGCCGAAGCAGCCGCAGTCGGCCACCGGATCAGCTATGTAGATGTAAATAGTGAGGGGCAGCATGAAAAACATCATGGCCAGGCCGCAGAGGGGGGTCGAGCGCCTCAGCGAGCCGGTGGCCAGAGCCACGCCGGTGATCAGCTCGAAGAGCGATAGAGCTACAGCGCCCACAAGAACGATGTCGCGCGGAAATCCTGCCATGCCCCATACGGAGAGGTATTCCTGGATCTTTATGACAAATCCCCAGGGATCGACGCACTTGGCCCAGCCCGACATGATGAATGTGGCGCCGGTCAGCAGCCTCAACAGCCATACGGCCGCTGTTTTCATTCGTCCGGACATTCCGTGAGTTTGATTATACCGAAAATAGCGTATACCAGAATGTCGAAGTAATTGGAGTCGATGCCTTCCGACACTTTGACGGCGCCGCCGTTGTCTTCGATTTCTTTTACGCGCTCGATTTTGGTAAGGATGAAATCGGTGTACGATGACACGCGCATCGAACGCCAGGCCTCGTCATAGTCGTGGTTCTTGATTTCCAGAAGACGGCGAGCTTCGGCCGTTATTCCGTCATATAATTTCACGGCCTCGTCCGCCGACATATCTATGGTGTCGGAGTAGCCCCGGCGTAACTGGATTATGCCGATGACAGCGTAGTTGACAATGGCCTTGAACTCGGGCAGAATACCTTCGCCGACACTGGAGCAGCCTTTTGTCCCGATCGACCGTATACGCTTGGCCTTGATGAATATCTGATCGGTGACGCTGCACGGGCGCATGATGCGCCATGAAGCGCCGTAGTCATTCAGTTTTGCAGTAAATATGTCGTGGCACTGAGCGATAGCACCGTCAAACTGGCTCATTGTATCCATAGTCGTGTTCATTTTTGCAAAGTTAATAATTTATTTCCAGACATCGGTTATTGAGGCGATTTCCGGTATTGTAGAAGCCCGGTAGACGGGATCGCCCAGCGGTCGCTGGCGCCGGTAGTCGGTGAGCAGTATTCTCACGAATCTCGACAGCCCTATGATGGCGCCCAGGTTGCATAGAGTCATCAGCGCCATCGTGATATCGGCGAAACCCCATACGAGATCGAGCGACGCAAGAGAGCCCCCGAGCACTACCGCGCCGACGAGCGCACGGTATGCCGGGATGACCCAGGGCGCGCGGGTGATGAACTGCAGGTTGGTCTCGCCGTAATAATAATTGGCGACGATGCTGGTGAAAGCGAAGAAGAATATGGCCACGGCTACGAATGCCGACCCTACGTGCGCGTCGACTCCAAGTCCGGCGTCGATTGCTTTCTGAGTGAGTACGATGCCGTCGTGGCCTTCGAGGTAGAGGCCGCTGCACAATATTATGAACGCAGTGCACGAGCATACGATCAGTGTGTCGGTGTAGACGCCGAGAGCCTGTATGAGGCCTTGTTTGACGGGATGGGATACGTCGGCCGTGGCGGCGGCGTTAGGCGTGGATCCCTCGCCGGCCTCGTTGCTGAACAGTCCGCGCTTGATGCCCATAATCATGGCGGCGCCGAGAGTGCCGCCTGCTGCCTCGCGGAAGCCGAACGCGTTCTCGAAAATCAGTTCGAGTACCTGCGGCAGGCGGTCGAAGTTCAGGATCACTACGGTCACAGCCAGTAGTATGTATGCTACGGCCATCACCGGCACGACCCACTGGCTGAACCGCGATATGCGCCTGATGCCGCCGCAGATGATGGCCAGTGTAAGAGCGGCAAGCGTGACGGCTGTTATGACCGGCGATATACCGAAAGACTCATGCAGGGCGTCGGTGATGGTATTGGCCTGCACGGTGTTGAAGGCAAATCCGAAGGTAAGTGTGATTAGTACGGCAAACGTGACGGCCCACGGGTGATTACGGAGCCCCCGCTCGATATAATAGGCCGGTCCTCCCACGAACGATGACTTTCCGCGGACCTTGAACAGCTGTGCGAGCGTGGACTCGGCGAACGAACTTGCCGCGCCAAGGAGGGCTATCACCCACATCCAGAAGACTGCGCCCGGGCCGCCGATGGCTATGGCCGATGCCACTCCGGCCAGATTGCCGGTGCCGACGCGCGAGGCAATGGATACGGCAAAAGCCTGAAACGAACTGACTCCGCCCGAGCCGTGCGAGCCGATACCTCTGACTTTTCTGCCCGACGACACAAGGAGGCGCAGCATCTCGGGTATCATCACAAACTGGACTCCACGGGTAAGCCACGTAAAATATAATGCGACTATGAGCAGCAGAGGCACAAGTGCGTAGTCGCTGCAAAATGCCGCGATGTCGCTTATGGCTGTCTGCAGTCGGTCGATCATATCAGCAATGCTATCCGGTAAACTATGAATGCGATCATCCAGGCGACCGCCGTGTTATAAATGACGCTGAATGCGCCCCAGTGCCATGAGCCGGTTTCTTTCACGATCGCTGTCACTGTAGCCATGCACGGGCAATAGAGCAGAATGAATATCATGAAGCTCAAGGCGACGGCAGGAGTGAAATCCGGTGCCGAGCCCCCGGGCCCCGGCGCCGTGAGCCGATGGCCGAGCGATACGTCGTCGACGGCTTCGTCGTCGGTGTAAAGCACGCCCAGGGTCGAGACTACGATCTCCTTGGCCGGCACGCCGGCAAGGGCGGCCACAGATGCCCGCCAGCTGAATCCTAACGGTTCCATCACGGGATTGATGAACTTGCCGGCCGTCTCGAGGTATGAGTCGTGCTCGAGACTGATCTCCGGTTCCTCGGTGGCATGCGGCGCATCGTCGTGACGGGGAAAGTAGTTGAGCGCCCACACTATGATGCTGGCGAACAAGATGATGCCGCCCATCTTTTTCAGATACTGCACGCCTTTGCCCCAGGTGTGGCGCAGCATGGCGTTCCATGTCGGCACACGGTATGGAGGAAGCTCCATCACGAATGGAGTCTCGTCTTTCTTGAATCTGGCTCTGCGGAGCAGCCGCGCCGTCACGACGGCCACAGCGATGCCCAGAAGATACAGCCCCATGAACACGAGGGCCGCATGATCGTAGAAAAATGTACCGATGAACAATACGTAGATGGGCAGGCGCGCCGAACACGACATGAACGGGTTGATCAGTATAGTGATGAGGCGGCTCGAGCGGCTTTCGATCGAGCGTGTGGCCAGAATCGCAGGCACGTTGCAGCCGAAGCCCATCAGCAGCGGTATGAACGATTTGCCGTGCAGACCTATACGGTGCATGATTTTATCCATTATGAAGGCTGCGCGGGCCATGTAGCCGGTGTCCTCCATGAACGATATGCAGAAATAGAGTATAAGAATGTTCGGCAGGAACACGATCACGCCGCCTACGCCTCCTATTATGCCGTCGGCGATGAGGTCCTTGAGGATGCCGTCGGGCATGTAGCGGGCCGTAAGTCCGGATAGCCAGTCGACGCCGGCCTGGATCCAGTCCATCGGATACTGGCCTATGAAGAAAGTGGCCCAGAAGATCACGAACATGATCATCAGGAACAGCGGGAAGCCGAAAAGCTTGTTAGTCACGATCTTGTCGATGACCGACGATGAATTGTGACTGTCGCCTTCGCCGCTGACGAGAGTCTCGGCGAGCGCGCCGGCTATGAAGCCGTACTTTTCGGCGGCGATGGTGGATGTGATGTCCTCCTGGTGCAGATGCTCGAGGTCGGCGCGAAGCGTGTCGCGCAGCCCGGTGAGCTGCGGATAGTCCGGCACAGCCTTGAGTATGCTTTCGACCTCGCGGTCGCCCTCGAGGAATTTGATGGCGAGGTATCGCGGAGAGAACCGGTGCCCGATCGACGGAATCTGCTTTATCTTATCTATGATCGTGCGCAGGGCCTTTTCGGTGTCGGCGTCGAGTTTTACGTGGATATGGCGCACGGCCTGATGACGCCGTTCATATACATCGATGACGGTGTCGAGCAGGGCGTCGAGCCCTTCGCCCGACCGGGCTACAATCGGCTGCATCGGCACGCCGAGCATTTCGCCCAGCATCTTGTAGTCGAGTTTCGAACCGGATGCACGGAATTCGTCGTACATGTTGAGCGCGATGACCATCGGCAGATTCATGTCGATGATTTCCGTGGTAAGGTATAGATTGCGCTCGAGATTCGACGCATCGACCACGTTCAGCACTATGTCGGGGCATTCGTCGCGCAGATAGCGCCTTACGTACAGCTCCTCGGGAGTGTATGCCGACAGGGAGTATGTGCCCGGCAGATCGACGAGAGTGATGGTGTAGTCCTTGTATTTGAAAGAGCTCTTCTTTACGTCGACCGTGACGCCGCCGTAGTTTCCTACGTGCTCGCTCGAACCGGAGAGACGGTTGTACAGCGAAGTCTTGCCGCAGTTGGGATTTCCGACAAGTGCTATGTTTATATGGTGCGACGCATTGTGGGCCTCGCTTGTGGCAGGATGGTGGCTGTCGGCCATGGTGCCGTGGTCGGTTCTTCCGGAATGGTCGGCCCCGTTGCCGGAATCCTCCGGAATGACCTCGATCATTTCGGCCTCGCTGCGGCGCAGCGATATGCTGTAGCCGAGAATTTCGTATTTGATAGGGTCTTTCAGCGGCGCCGAAAGTTCAGCCTTGACCTCCCGACCCTTGACAAAACCCATCTCGATGACGCGTTTGCGGAAAGCGCCGTGTCCGAGTATCTTTACGACGATGGCTTTCTGCCCGGTTTTTAATTCTGAAAGTAACATATTCCACCGCAAAGTTCAGAAAAATCCATCAATCCTCAAAATTTTTTTATCGGTTGAGGCGAAAGTTGTAACTTTGCGGCTGAATATGAAGGTAGCCTACTGGATATCGAAGCGGCTGAGAATCGGCCGCGGAACACCGGCGAGTACGTCGACCGGCGTGGTCATCGCAATAGCCGGCGTGGCACTGGCTATCGTGGTGATGGAGCTGAGTCTTGCGATAACGGCCGGCTTCAAGCACGAAATACGCCGCAAGATAGCCGGATTCGACGCCGTGGTGTCGGTGCTGCCTCCAGTCAACTACGCCACGGCGGTCGACGAGCCTCTTCTGCATGCGTCAGACACTCTTATGCGTATCGTGCGCGAGACCGTACCGGAGGGGCGGCTGTCGCTTTCGCTCGCACGAAAGGCGATTGTCAAGACCGACAGCGACTTCAATGCCGTGGAATGCGTTGCCCGCGATATCAGTCACGATGATTCTTTCGAGCGCGGCAATATGGTAGCCGGTTCGTGGCCCGCTTTCGGTGAGGAAACGTCACGCGATTCGATAGTCATGTCGCAGCCTTTGGCCGAGCGCCTCGGTCTTGGCGTCGGCGACAGGACTTTCCTGTATTTTTTCACCGATGGGGAAGTGAAGGCGCGCCGGGTCTACCTGTCGGGACTCTACCGTTCGAATTTTGCTGAGTACGACGATCATGTAGTCTACGCATCGCTGCCGATGCTTCAGCGCCTGTCGGGAGGCGATTCCCTTGCCGCGACTTCGATCGCGGTCGAAGGCATCACGATCGATGAGGCTCCTGCGGTGTCGGCAAGGCTGTCCGAAAGGTTTATCAATGCCATGGCCGGCGGTGAACTCTCACGCATGTACCGTACCACTGACATAACCGATACCGGCGCTCTGTATCTGAACTGGCTCGACCTGCTCGATACGAACGTAGTGGTTATTTTCATACTGATGCTGTGCGTGGCCGGATTCACGCTTATATCGAGTCTGTTCATCATCATTCTCGACCGTGTCACCACGATCGGCATACTGCGGTCGCTCGGCGCGTCGCGGTCGCTGGTGAGCGGCATATTCGTCAATATCGCCATGAAGCTGGTCGGAACGGGGATGCTGATAGGAAATGCGCTGGGCATAGGGCTGATACTGTTACAGTCGGCTACCCATGCCGTGCCTCTTGATCCGCAGATGTATTATCTTTCGTATGTCCCGGTTGAGATCAACTGGCTGTGGCTCGCGCTTCTGAATGCAGGTGTGGCCGCGGGCGCGTGGCTCATACTCATACTGCCGGCCCGGCTGGCGGCCCGCATCGATCCGGCGGCTGCCATGCGTTATGAATGACCGGCGGTCAACAAATTCTCCCAAGAGTTGTTGTTTTTTTATAAAAGAGTTAAAAACCGCTTGGCGCGTGCCGCCGAAAATTCGTATATTTGCCCCCGAAAAGCTAATTATTAATGACATCACAGACCATCACAACTACCCGCGACTTAATCATAGATGCGATTCGCGATCGCAAGGGACACTCGATCACCGTAGTCGATCTCGAAAAAATTCCCGGCGCCTCGGCGTCGACATTCATCATAGCCGAAGGAAATTCGACCACACAGGTGGCATCTATTGCCGACCATCTGGAAGAGCGGCTGCTGGAAGATGCGCGCATGAAGCCCTACAATACCGACGGATTCAAGAATTCCGAGTGGATCGTGCTCGATTACGGCGACACATGGATACACATCTTCCTTCCCGAGGCCCGAATGCGCTACAATCTCGAGGAGCTGTGGAGCGATGCTGATATAACCGAAATCCCTGATTTAGATTAGTAAAGGCCCGGCTCACAGGCCGGCACAAAAATTCATCCATTATGGCCAATAATTCCAATATGCCGGGTGGCAAGAAGAAACCGTTTACATTCAATCTCTGGTGGATGTATGCGCTGGTTTTCCTGTTTCTCGGCGGCATATATTATCTCGACGACACGTCGGTGACGCGTACGGTAAGTTATTCGGAATTCGAGTCGATTGTCGAGAAGAAAGGTGTACGTGAGATCATCGTATATACCGACCGCAAGGAAGCCGAGGGGCTGCTGACCGATTCGATGGCGCATGCGTTCTTTGCCGAAAAGCTGGCCGACACGTCGGTCAAGGCCAAGATCACTACGGAAATTCCGTCGGCCGACAAGTTTGATTCCAAAATCGACGAATGGAAAGCCGCCGGATACTTCAACGGTACGGTAAAATATGAGCGGAGCAGCCAGTTCGGATCGTTCCTGTGGTCGCTGGCTCCGATAGTGATTCTGATCATCGCGTGGATATGGATCATGCGCCGCATGAGCGGCGGCAGTGGCGGCGGCGGTGCCGGCGGAGTATTCTCGGTAGGCAAGTCAAAGGCTATGCTTTTCGATAAGAACAATGCCAACAAAGTCACATTCAAGGATGTGGCCGGCCTGTCAGAAGCCAAGACGGAGATCGAGGAGATTGTGGAATTTCTCAAGAATCCGTCGCGCTACACCGATCTTGGCGGTAAGATTCCCAAGGGCGCGCTGCTCGTAGGCCCTCCCGGCACTGGTAAGACATTGCTCGCCAAGGCTGTGGCCGGCGAGGCTAATGTGCCGTTCTTCTCGATGTCGGGTAGCGATTTTGTAGAAATGTTTGTCGGTGTCGGCGCATCACGTGTCCGTGATCTTTTCCGACAGGCGAAGGAAAAGGCCCCCTGCATCGTGTTTATCGACGAGATTGATGCCGTCGGCCGCGCACGCGGACGCAACGCCAACATGGGATCGAACGACGAGCGGGAGAATACCCTGAACCAGCTCCTTACCGAGATGGACGGCTTTGGCAGCAACAGCGGTGTGATAATTCTCGCCGCCACCAACCGCGCCGACATACTCGACAAGGCTCTGATGCGAGCCGGGCGTTTCGACCGTCAGATTTATGTCGACCTGCCTGATCTGCCCGACCGCGTGGCTATCTTCAATGTGCATCTGCGCAAGATCAAGACCGACGACTCGCTCGACGTGGAGCTGCTTGCGCGTCAGACCCCGGGATTCTCCGGCGCCGATATAGCCAACGTATGCAATGAGGCGGCTCTGATAGCGGCACGAAACAATAAGAAAGTTGTGACCAAAGAAGATTTCTCGGCTGCCGTTGACCGCATCATCGGCGGCCTGGAGAAGCGCAACAAGATAATCACCGATGACGAGAAGCGGGCGATCGCCATCCACGAAGCCGGCCATGCCACTGTGTCATGGCACCTGCGGTATGCCAATCCGCTTGTCAAGGTGACTATCGTGCCGCGCGGCAAGGCGCTCGGAGCGGCATGGTATCTGCCCGAAGAGCGTCAGATCACCCCTTCGCAGGTGATTCTCGATGAGATATGCGCTACCCTGGGCGGCCGCGCAGCCGAGGAGGTGTTCCTCGGACACATTTCGACCGGTGCCGCAAACGATCTCGAGCGTGTGACCAAGCAGGCCTATGCCATGATCGTATATTACGGAATGAGCGAGCGCATGCCCAATCTGTCGTACTATGACTCCACGGGCCAGTCGTACGGCTTCACGAAGCCGTTCTCCGAGGATCGCGCGAAAGTGATCGATCAGGAAGTGTCGCGCATCATCGCCGAGCAGTACGAACGTGCCAAGGAAATACTGCGCAAGTATGCCGAAGGCCATCACAAACTGACGGATGTACTTATCACCCGCGAGGTGATCTTCACGCAGGATGTAATCGATATCTTCGGCGAGCGTCCGTGGAAGAGCCGTACCGATGAGATTCTTGAGGCCGATCCCCGCAAGCAGATCCAGGAAGGCAAGGCTATTGAAGACAATCCCAAGGCCGACTTGACGCCCTCCGAACCGTCAGGCGAACCGGAATCATCTGAACGGCCCGGCGAGTCTGATTCGTCCGAGTCCGGGAAACCTGAAGATACGGCGACTCCACCGCCATATAATAGTGTGGACGCCTGATATTTTGTAAGACCATCATAGGAGAGTGTCACGCACAAGTCTGACACTCTCCCGCTTTTTATTTTGCTATGAATATGTTCGACAGAATCAGATCCGGCATTCTCGAGCGGCGCTACTCTTTGTTCTTCCTGGAGGTGTCGGTGTTGTGTATGTTTACTTTTCTGGCCTGGCTTAGACTCTATCTTTTGCCAGGATGGCACAGAATAGTCTACTCGATGGTGGATGCGCTTGTGCTGGTGATCCCTTTCTGGTTTCTTAAAGGACGTTGGCGCTGGACATTGCTCATATGCACAACGCTGCTTGGTCTGTTTGTCATTATAGCGATATATTACGCCAGGGCGTTTCATGAACTGATTCACGTGAGGATGTTCACACTGACTGAAAATTTCGGAAGCCTGCTTTTCAACAGCTGGTTCGCTTTGATCGGTTGGGCCGACCTCGTGCTGGCGGTATTGCTTGCCATGCCTTTCGCCATCTACTTTATTTTCAGGAGACAAATAAAGTCAGAACCGCGCTTCGCTCCGCGTTTACGCTGGCTGGCAACTGCCGGCACTATGGTGCTGTTTGTCTGCATGCAGATATCTGCAAACTATAATATGTATCGGTGGTTCCAAGATAATACGGATGGAATATCGATGGAGGATTTTTTTAAAACAATATATGTAAATGAATTTGATACCGGCACGGATAAAAGACTTTATCAGGTGAACGGGCTGCTCGTTCATACGGCAATGGATATTTATAAAGAATTCATTACGCCGGATTGTTCTTTAGCGCTTGACGATGGACAAAAGAATTTACTTGAAGCTTATCTGAAAGCAAAAAGTGCAGAGTTTAGGGATTCAGGGTGTGTAAATTTAAACAATCGCTCGAAGAATGTAATATTTATTATTGTAGAATCACTTAATGCGGAAGTAATAGGACTTAGCATCAATGGCAACGAGATTACGCCTACGTTGAATTCTCTTATTGCAGATTCCCTGACCTTTTCAGCTGTTAAAGTTATTCCTCAGATTAAATTAGGTAATTCCGGTGACGGTCAGTTGCTTTACAATACGGGCCTGTTCCCGTTGGATAATGTGATCGTGTCTAATAGAGTTGGAACATCAGTATCTTATCCATCTCTTCCGGGATCACTTGACAGGCGTATCAGCCGGGCTATTGTGCCGGACGATGGAGTATATTGGTCGCAGAAGCAACTGCTGCGGGCGTTTGGATTTGATTCTGTGTATACCGAAGAAGCCTACAAGGGTCAGATCGGAAAGTATGGCCTTGACGGCGCGATATTCAGATTTGCTCTTACGGAAATAAAACGCTTTCAGATGCCGTTTACTTTGGAGATAATTACAGGATCCATGCATATGCCGTTTGGCGAAAGTTCTACAATAAAATATCGTGAACTTTTTGATTCGGCAGATTATAGCGGTAATGCGCGGAATTATTATGCGGCTACACGCTATTTTGATACGGAGCTGGCACGCTTTATTGACGGCCTGAAAGGGCAGGGGATATGGGAGAATACCGTCCTTGTCATAGCTTCGGATCACGACCAGAGTATTGGTATCGGCAATCAGGATAATATAAAGGAACATTCAAATCCGATTGTCTTTATTGCGGCCAATTCGGGCTACGGCGGGAAAGTTGATCATATTGTCGGCCAGGTTGATGTCTTTCCGACGGTTCTGCAGCTTTGCGGTCACGATCCGTCGATAACTTATACGGGAGTAGGGCGATCGATGCTCGACGGGCGCGCCGGTGCGTACGACATGTGGACAAAGGAAGTAGTCGGGACTTCGGATCCGGAGCAGATCGAAGTACTTAAAAACGCATTTGAAATAAGTAGCCTCATAATCCGCGGTAACTATTTCGGGAGATGATGATTGAAAGAACGAACATAATCAACGGCGCTTTGACGGTATCACTTTTTGTGACGGTCTCGTTTGTGGTGCTGTGGTTTCTGGCTCCCGGTACGTCGCCGGCATTGCCTCAGGCTATGTATGACGTGGGTATATTCCGCACTATCGGGCAGTGCTGGGCTCAGGGAGGTCTGCCATATGTGGATCTGTTTGATCAGAAAGGGCCGCTGCTATATCTGATCTATGCCTTGGTCGCCGTGATCGGTCCTTCAAAATGGTGGATATTCATTGTCGAATGTCTGACTTTGACTCTTTCCGCCTCGATATTCTATAAAGTCGGTACAACTCTCGGATGCTCAAGATCCAACAGCCGCCTGGCATCAGTTGTAATGATTCTGGCAGTCGTTATTCTATGTGAAATGGGTGGAACCGTCGAAGAGTTCTCACTTCCTTTCGAACTGCTGCCGCTGTGGCTTTTATCGAGGTTTCTGACGGGAAAATCATCGGCGCTGAATGTGTGTTCATTCGTTACCGGACTATGTTTCGGCTGTGTGGCTCTGATAAGAATCAATAACAATGCTGTCATTACAGGCATATGCATAGTAATGGCCATATGGCTTATCCGCTACAGATATTACAGGAAGCTGGTATATTCGATATCGCTTTTTGCGGCCGGTTTGATTGTGGCCATTCTTCCGTTCATTGTCTATTTCGCATGCCATGGAGCGCTGTCGGCCATGTTCTATTCGGTCTACTACGTCGGCTGGCTGTATAAGACGGGTTGGGGTGCGGGCGGATTTATGCCCAATCCTCTTTTCATCATCATATATCTGATATCTTTGATTTCATTGACTGCATCCTGTGTTTTCGCAGGTGACAGGAATTCGCGAATTGTCTTATACATAGTGTTGGCTGGCTGCCTTGTCAACATTCTGATAAATCTTGGTAGCACGAGTTATACACATTATCTTGTAATGTTCGCGCCATTCATGGCTTTCATGTGGTTGTATTTCGACTGGAAGAGGTGGTGCATATATCTTGTTTTCGTGATCCTAAGTGCTTGCTTTCTGTATATTACGCGCGAAAATATGGTGTATCGCGTACGTAGTGCGTTTTATACAGATCATAATGTCGATCCGGTTGTCGGAAACTTTGCCATTATTCCTCCGGAAGAGCGCAATTCGATATATGTCTGTGGTACAATAGATCTTGCGGACATTCCGCTTAGCCTCGGGACATTGCCGGCAGGGAAATATTTCTTCCAGCAGAATATGTATGGGCAGCTCGACGAAAGTCTTTATAACGATATAATTGACGATTTCATTACGACGGATCCGCTTTGGGTGATTGCTGAGTACGAGGATTCCGACGGGTCGCTGTCCATGCTTAAACCATATATGGCCGAGTACGAGCTTGTGACGGTAAACGACGAACAGTTCAATCCATATCGTACACGGATGGCCGTGTACCGAAAAAAACGGCCGCACGATTGGGGCGTACGGCCGGATATGACTGAGAGAAAGTAAATTTATCTTGAGTTGCCGCGGCGGATGCGACGGTGGCTGTTGAGGAGTTGCTGAGTGAATTTGCGCTCGGCCGGTTTCAGTTGCACGAGTTGCCTGGGCGATAGAATCTCGCTGAATTTATCGAAGTAGGTCATTTCGATCTGTCCTTCGGCCCGTTTAAGTTCGAATATCGTGCGTGCGGCATTCTGTAGTTCGAGATCGGAAGCGTTGCTGTCTTCTGACACACGGCGTTCGATCTCGCGCGTTTCGCTGTTAAGTTTCTCGATCTGGTCTTCCATCTCGTCGTAGATGGGGAAAAATGCATTTTCCTGTTCGCGACTCAGGCTGAGTTCCTTTGAAAGGAATTCATGCTTGTATGTGCGGATTTCGCTGATCCAGCGCTGGCGTTCGGCCGGCGTTCCCTGACCTTGTGCGGCGGCAGTGGCGGAGCAGATCAGAGAAAGAATAAAGAGAGTCGTAAGTGAGAAGTATTTCAACATAGGGCAGAGCATTAATCTACGACGTCACAGATGGCGGTCGAGTCGTTGAGCGACTCCGGATCGAAGCCATCTTCGATGAGCTGGTCGTAATAGTCCCATTGATTGATGTCGCTGACGATATAGTCATTGACGAATTCGTCATCCGAAAGCGCGTCCGCTATGATGGGATTATTTTCCATGGACACATCGGCCGGAGCGGTGATCATCGTGAAAAGTTTAAGCATGCACCAGATACCGCCGAACATTGCGGCCATATATATGTATGGCCGAACGCGCTGCCATACGCTTCGCCGGGGCGCCTTCGCCGGGGCGCTGAGTTCGGGCCGCTGGGGCAGCGAGAGTATCATCCGACGCTTAAAATCCTCAAAATAGCCTTCCGGTACAGTGAGGCCGTCGCGCCGGTTGATTTTGTCGAGTATGTCGTGCGGTTTATCCATACTTAATTATTTACCTTTTTTGACTTGTTCCGGTATGAATGGTTTAATCGCGGTTATTAAAAAAGTTTTCAATTTTTTTCACGGCGAGATGGTATGAGGCCTTGAGTGCGCCGACAGATGTCCCTAAGATGGATGACATGTCCTCATATTTCATGTCGTCGTAGTATTTCATGTTGAACACGATCCTCTGTTTCTCAGGAAGTGTGTCGACGGCTTGGCGGAGTTCGGCCGCGATGCGGTCGCCGTCGGTGTAGGCGTCAGCCTCGATAGTCGGGGCAACGGAGTTTTCGGGATCATCGATTGAAACGGTGGCGCGACGCTTCTCGCGTGAAAGGAACGTGATGGCCTCGTTGATCGCGATCTTGTAGAGCCAGGTCGACAGCCGCGCATCGCCGCGGAAGTTCTCGACAGACATCCAGGCTTTCATAAAGGTATTCTGCAGCAGGTCGTTGGCGTCGTCATGATCGTTGACCAGGCGGCGGATCTGCCAGTACAGAGGTTCGGTGAAGCGGTCTATCACTTCACTGAATGCCTCGCGCACTGTCGCAGGGTCGCGCAGACGTTCGATCAATGCCGGATCTTCTGCCGGAATGTTTGCCATAGGTGTCCTTATAGAGCTTTTTTTCTCGTTATAATTCGTCTTTGTGCAAATTTAAGCATTTTTTCTGGAAATATGTGACGATCAGCCATACTTTTAAGGTTTATTGAGAAAAATGCCTTAACTTTGTGACGTGAAAAGACATATTATGCTTATGGCAGGCGCCATGTCTCTGGCAGCCGTCGCCGAAACGAATGATACGGTATGTATGGAGGCCCCGCGGCAGCTTAAGGAGGTCGAGGTGCTTGGAATCAAGCAGATGCCCACCGCCGGGTCGTCGCCGGTCACACGTATATCCGCTGCATTGGCCCGGCGCCTCGACATTGATGCCGTAAAGGATATCGGAGAGATTGTCCCCAACTTCTATACCCCCAACTACGGTTCGCGCATGACATCGTCAATATACATGCGCGGACTCGGGTCACGTATAGATCAGGCCGTCGTGGGACTGAATATCGACGGTGTGCCGTTTCTGAACAAGGACGCATATGATACCGATCTGCCGGATATATATTCGATCGAGGTCGTGCGCGGCGCGCAGTCGCTTCTCAACGGCCGCAACTCGATGGGCGGACAGATCAATATATATACTCTCTCGCCGCGTGATTTCCAGGGAGTGCGCGCCATGCTGCAGTATGGCCGGGCAAATTCTGTAAAGGCGTCGGCCGGCGGTTATTTCAAACTCGGCGACAGACTTTTCACATCGTTGAGTTCATATTATACCCATAGCGACGGTTATTGGCGCAATGCATTCAACGGATCTAAGGTTGGAACTGACAATGCCGGCACCCTGAGATGGAAGACCGTCTTTTTCCCGTCAGAACATCATTCGGTGACAAACACTGCCGCATTCTCCCTCTCGCGGCAGGGCGGCTATCCGTATGCACTGACGCGTACCGGCCAGATAGCGTACAACGATACCTGTTTCTATCGCCGCAATGCGTTCAGCGACGGTCTGACTGTGGCGTGGGCCGGGCGTCGCGTGGTGGTGACGAGTCTGACATCAGTGCAGTATCTCGATGACAACATGACTCTTGATCAGGATTTTACTCCGGCGGATTATTTCACGCTCACGCAGCGCCGCCATGAATGGACTTTCACAGAGGATCTTTTCGCCAAAGGTCGCCGTGGATGTTATTCATGGCTCGGCGGTGTGTTCGGTTTCAGCCGTGCGACCCGCATGAAAGCACCAGTGACTTTCTTTTCGGCCGGCATAGCGCGGCTGATTGAGGAAAAGCGTAATGAGATGAACCCCGCGTACCCGATAGAATGGAATGGTGACGAATTCCCGCTATTGAGCGATTTTTCGACGGATTCACGAGGCGTGGCCCTGTACCATGAGAGTACCTACGACCTGGGCGACTGGACTTTCGAAGCCGGGCTGCGCTGGGACTATGAGCATGTCAGCTGCCGCTACCGCAGCGATGCCGACGCTTCATATACAGTATATAAAATGCTCGATAACGGCGATCGCGAGGTTTTCCGCACTACCGATGTGAATATACACGACAGCGGACGCCTCCGCCAGGATTTCAACGAACTGCTGCCCAAGGTTTCCGTTACATATCATTTTCGCGACGGCGACGTATATGCAAGTTTCGCGAAAGGCTATAAATCAGGCGGGTTTAATACGCAGATGTTCAGTGACGTGTTGCAGCAGCGGGTGATGGAGACGATGGGCCTGAGCATGCCGTATAAAGTTTCCGATATCGTCACCTACAAGCCGGAGGAGAGTCTCAATTATGAGATAGGAGGCCGATTCGATCTGGCCGACGGACGCGTGAACATGTCGGCGACGGCGTTCCTGATATCCTGCCGGAATCAGCAGCTTACAGTCTTTCCTCCCGGTCTGGTCACAGGCCGTATCATGACTAATGCGGGCCGCACGCGTTCGGCGGGTGTAGAGTTTTCATCGACATTCCGTCCGCTGCCGTCTATGACATTCATAGCCAATTACGGATATACCGATGCTGTTTTCCGCCGATACAACAATGGCCGCGCTGATTTCCGCGGTAAGCGGGTGCCATATGCTCCGGCGCATACGCTTTTCATCTCAGGACGTTACGAGCTGCCTTTCGAGGTGTTTGGCTGGCGGCCGACCGTGGGAATCAATGTCCGCGCTGCCGGCGACATTTATTGGAACGAGGAAAATACCCTCAGCCAGCCTTTCTATGCGGTGGCCGGCGCATCAGTCACTTTCGTCCGGAATTGCTGGTCACTGAAATTTTGGGGAGAGAATATCACGGATACCCGCTACGACACTTTCTATTTCATGTCGATGGGCAATTCTTTTACCCAGCGTGGTGTGCCTGCCACATGGGGTGTCACGCTCCGGCTGTCTCTTGACACGGGCGTATGATAGTTTGTATTAATTGGAAATTATTCTTAACTTTGACCTCAGTAATTATTAATCGATTCATATGAATATTCTGAAGACTCTGACATGTGCCGCGTTGGCCGTCGCTGCCGCCGGTCTGTCATCTTGCAACAGCGACGGCGAAACAGAAACAATCTACGAATACCGCTTCCTGCGTTGCTACGGCGTAGTGACCGACCTGCGGGGTGAGAACCCCGCTACCGTGTCGCCTGACATATCCATCATGATGCAGGCCGACTGGAACAGTGGTGATGCGAAGTTCGAGTTGTCCGGGCTGTCGATCGGCTCATACAATTATCCGGTTGTGGCGATGCACGGGTCGAAATGGCGCCAGCTGAGCAACTCGGCGTGGGCCGAGGCATCCGGCCTTAAGACTGCCGCCCTCAGTACAGGCGCTCCCGTGCTGATCGATGATTTCAAGCTCCTGTGGAATGACCGCACCGAGCTTGTTCCGGCAGTCGGCGTATACGATCCGGCCCTGAAATTCCAGTTTGTACTCGACGGCCGGTACAAGATTGTCGGATCCCGTCAGCCGTTCTGTGTCGGCGGTACCACTGTGTCTGTCTCGCCTCAGGGCAGCAGCTACACATCCGACGCCTCTCTTTATGTTATCGGACTCGACTTCACAAACCGTCTGGCCTCTATCGACATCGCCAATGCCAATTTCGCACAGGGAATGCCTTCGCTCAACATGAAGTTCTCCGGAATTCCCTTCACTGTCGATGGCGACGCCAATGTCGTTCTTCAGAGCGATGCGCTTATCCCGACCATCGGCGATGTGCCTCAGCCCGATTATCCTATCTCGCAGCTTAAGTGCACGGTGTGCCCCGGCCAGGGACGGTCGACTCTTGAGTTTGTATGCAGCTTCCGCGGAGCACCGTTTACGGTGAAGGCCGATCTCGGCTTCGATACATATCAGGGGTATCTTGACAAAGTTGAACTTGCCGACTGATCCCACTCCGACTGATAGAATGAAAATCCCCGCAGGTCATGTGATCTGCGGGGATTTTTATGTCGTGTCCGGAGGGCCTATTTCAGGGCGCAGGCGTTGCAGCGCTCGTTGATCTGAGTGAAGAAATCGTTGCCCTTGTCATCGACGAGGATGAATGCGGGGAAATCTTCGACTTCGATCTTCCAGATAGCCTCCATGCCGAGTTCAGGATACTCCAGCAGTTCGACTTTCTTGATCGAGTTCTGGGCCAGCACGGCTGCCGGACCTCCGATCGAGCCTAAATAGAAGCCTCCGTGCTTGTGGCAGGCGTCGGTCACCTGCTTGGAGCGGTTACCCTTGGCGATCATCACCATTGAGCCGCCGGCAGCCTGGAACTGGTCCACGTACGAGTCCATGCGGCCTGCAGTTGTAGGACCGAACGATCCCGAAGGCATTCCGGCGGGAGTTTTGGCCGGGCCGGCGTAGTAGATGGGGTGATCCTTCAGATACTGGGGCATTTCTTCGCCGCGGTCGAGGCGTTCCTTGATCTTGGCATGCGCTATGTCGCGGCCTACGATGATGGTGCCGTTGAGCGACAGGCGGGTCGAAACCGGATATTTGGTCAGTTCGGCCAGAATTTCCTTCATCGGGCGGTTGAGGTCGATCTTGACAACCTCACCTTCGCCGGCCTTGCGGTACTCTTCGGGTATGAGCTCGCCGGGATTTGTGTCGAGTTTCTCGATCCACAGACCATCGCGGTTGATCTTGGCCTTGATGTTGCGGTCGGCCGAGCAGCTTACGCCGAGGCCTACCGGACATGAGGCGCCATGGCGCGGCAGACGGATCACACGGACATCGTGGGCGAAATATTTGCCGCCGAACTGGGCTCCGAGTCCGAGTTTCTCGGCTTCTTTCTTGAGGATGGCCTCAAGCTCGATGTCGCGGAATGCGTGGCCGAGCTCGTTGCCCTGGGTCGGCAGATTGTCGTAATACTTGACAGAAGCTTTTTTCACTGTCTCGAGGTTCTTCTCGGCCGATGTGCCGCCGATCACGAACGCGATGTGGTAGGGCGGGCAGGCGGCTGTGCCGAGCGATTTCATCTTCTCGACCAGGAACGGTATGAGTTTTTCGGGATTGAGCAGGGCTTTAGTCTCCTGATAGAGGTATGTCTTGTTGGCCGAACCACCGCCCTTGGCCACGAACAGGAAGTGATATTCATCATCTTCACCGGCGTGGATGTCGATCTGGGCAGGCAGATTGCAGCCCGTGTTGACTTCGTCGTACATCGTCAGGGGCGCGTTCTGCGAGTAGCGCAGATTGTCGGTGGTGTAGGTTTCGTAAACGCCTTTCGAGATCTTCTCGGCGTCGTCGCAGCCCGTGAATACATATTGACCTTTCTCGCCGTGTACGATGGCTGTGCCGGTGTCCTGGCAGAAAGGCAGCTGTCCCTTGGCGGCTACTTCGGCGTTGCGGAGCATGGTGAGAGCCACGAACTTGTCGTTCTCGCTCGCTTCGGGATCATGCAGGATCTTGGCGACCATGGCATTGTGCTCGCGGCGCAGCATGAATGCGTTGTCGTGCGTGCACTGGCGGGCCAGCACTGTGAGAGCCTCAGGGTCGATGACGAGGAATTCGTGTCCGCCCCAGTTCTCGACTTTCACATAGTCCGATGTCAGATGGTAGTACTCGGTAGTGTCAGGTCCCAGAGGAAACATCTTCTGGTATTTGAACGGTTTTGTTGCCATTAGCTTATATAATTAATGTGTTTTGGCTGGTATGTGTTGCTACCGCAAAGTTAGTAAAATTGTTTGACTATATGATGTTTTTTACTTAAAAATTGCAGTCGGTTTTTGCCTGCGGAGGCATATTGCGGGTTGTGATTTATTCCTCAAAAATATTAAATTTTGGCTAATTTTCTTCAAAATAGTCATTTTTAGAGGATAAGCCTATTGCGGCAGAAAAAATATTTAGTTAAATTTGCACTTGAATGTTAAAATGCGATGATGAGGGCCCGCACGAATCCTGAACAATTGCGGGACCGAATTGTTAAATATAATGAAGTTTAATAAAATTAACGTCGTCGAGATAAGGGAATTAACGTAATGAAGAAACATACGATATGGATATTGACCATTCTGATGGGCCTTACCTTCATAGCTCTGCTGTGTATCCAGATATTCTATATGAAGAATATCGTCGAGATACGTTACGAGCAGTTCTCGCAGGGTGTCCGTCAGGCTTTGGTGGCTGTCACCGTGAAGCTTGAGCAGGATGAGACGATGTACTATCTCGAGGACGAGGTCAACCGCGTCGAGTCCCAGTCGATTTACGCCCAGCGTCTCGGCGGAGCGCTCCCGCGTCAGGAGGGCATCAAATATACCTTCTCGACAGCCTCGGGTCTTGAGGCTGACCTCACGATCAAGGGCGATGCATCGGAGATAACCAAGCTCCAGAGCGGCGGATCGATCATCGGCAGCGGCATCCGCAATGCCAGCGAGGTCTACCGCGACCACTTCATGTATCAGAAAGGCATGCTCGACGACGTGATACTGAATATCATGACTACCGCGTCGACGCGTCCGATAATGCTTCGTGCCGATTCGACACTTGTGCGCCGATATCTTACCCAGGAGCTTGATACGCTCGGCCTGAAAGTGCCGTTCGAATTTGCGGTTGTCAACCGCGCGGGCATCATCCAGTATCGTTCGGCCGGCTATAGCCCTGCGGCCGCGTCGCCCGACAATACGTTCACGCAGACGCTTTTCCCCCGTGATCCGTCGTCGCGGCACTATTATCTGAAAGTCTACTTCCCCACGAAGAAGGACTATATATTCCGTTCGATATCGTTCCTGGTGCCGGCGTTTGCCTTCACTCTGATACTGATCATAGTTTTCGTCTACGTCATTATCGTGGCATTCCGGCAGAAGAAGCTTACGGAGATGAAGAACGATTTCATCAACAACATGACGCACGAGTTCAAGACCCCCATTTCGTCGATATCGCTCGCCGCGCAGATGCTCAACGACCCTGCGGTGCGCAAGTCGCCCGCCATGCTCCAGCAGATCTCGCAGGTGGTCAACGACGAGACAAAGCGTCTGCGCTTCCAGGTCGAGAAAGTGCTTCAGATGTCGATGTTCGACAAGCAGAAAGCCACGTTGAAGCTCCAGGAGATCGACGCCAACCTCACGGTCTATAACATCGTGAACACCTTCAAGCTGAAGGTGGAGAAATACGGCGGACACATATCGGCCGACCTCGACGCCATGAACGCGCTGGTGTATGTCGATGAGATGCATTTCACCAACGTGATATTCAACCTGCTCGACAATGCCGTGAAATATCGTTCGGAAGAACGTCCGCTCAACATCACCGTCGCTTCGCGCGATCTGGCCGACGAACGCCTCGAGATCGTCATCGCCGACAACGGCATCGGTATCCGCCGCGAGGACCTCAAGAAGATTTTCGATAAGTTCTATCGTGTCTCCACCGGCAACCTGCACGATGTAAAGGGATTCGGCCTCGGCCTGGCCTATGTCAAGAAGATGATAGGCGAGCTGGGCGGCACGATCAATGTCGAAAGCGAATATAATGTAGGAACAAAATTTATAATTATATTACCACTCTCTAAAAACTAACAATTATGGAAGATCGCATGAAGATACTGCTTTGCGAAGATGACGAGAATCTTGGCATGCTGCTGCGGGAATATCTCCAGGCCAAGGGCTTCAGCGCCGACCTTTACAGCGACGGCGAGGCCGGCTACAAGGCTTTCCTGAAGGGTAAATATGACATCTGCGTCCTCGACGTGATGATGCCCAAAAAGGACGGCTTCACGCTCGCGCAGGAAATCCGCACCTTCAACAACGAGGTTCCCATTATCTTCCTTACGGCAAAGTCGCTCAAGGAAGACATCTTCGAGGGTTTCAAGCTCGGAGCCGATGACTATATCACCAAACCGTTCTCGATGGAAGAACTGGTGCTCCGTATCGAGGCCATTCTGCGCCGTGTCAAGGGCAACAAGGGCAAGGAGATCACGATGTACAAGATCGGCAAGTTCACTTTCGACACACAGAAGCAGGTGCTGATGATCGATGACAAGGTCACCAAGCTCACCACAAAGGAGTCGGAACTGCTCAGCCTCCTCTGCGCCCACGCCAATCAGATCCTCGAACGCAATTATGCGCTCAAGACCATCTGGATCGATGACAACTACTTCAACGCACGTTCCATGGACGTCTACATCACCAAGCTTCGCAAGCATCTGAAGGACGATCCCTCGATCGAGATCATCAACATTCACGGCAAGGGCTACAAGCTCATCGCGCCCGAACCCGAGCGAAAGAAGTAAGTTATTGTATATCCTCCCCTTAAAATACCGGCCGCATCCCGGACCTACATGTCGGGATGCGGCCGGTATTTTTTTATGCCCTCCGGTGCAATATATGCAGTTAAAATCCGTTAATAAACCAAGTGAACCCAAAACCTGAGTGAGAAACAAAACCCCTTTAATGGACTCAATCATCATCTTCGTAAAGAATCTTGCCAAGGGCGGCGCTGAAAAACAGGCCGTTCTGCTCGCGCGTGCGCTTTGCAGAGACTATGAGACGCATGTGGTCGTTTTCGACGGTGATGTGATCCACGACTGCTACAGGCCTATGCTGGCGTCGGCCGATATCGACCTGCATCAGCTCCGCGGAGGCTTCCGCGACCGTGTCCGGCAGACCGAGCGTATATTCTCGGGCCTGAAGCCGCGGGCCGTGTTCTCATATCTGACCGGTGCGAATGTGCTTGCCGCCTATATCGGACGCCGCACCGGGGTGAATGTCGTCACCGGCATCCGCAGTGCATCCCTGCCGCGTCTGAAGCTGATCGCCGACCGCTATGTCACCAACAAGCTGGCGACCATGACGGTCAGCAATTCCTATTCCGCTCGCGAAAGTTTTGTGGCGCGAGGATTTCAGGCAGCACGCATGTCGGTGATTCCCAATTGTTTCGAGAATATATCTCCGCTTCGTCACAAGACTGTTTCCGACACTGTCACGGTCATAACGGTCGGCAGGTTCGTACCTCAGAAAGACTATGGGACAGCGATCCGCAGCATGGCGCTTGCGTCCGCCCGTGTGCCTTCGCTACGTTTTGTCATAGTGGGTTACGGATCTCTTGAGGACCGCATACGCCGTATGGTGTCCGATAGCGGTATCGAAAAGATCACGAAGATACTTATCGATCCGCCCGGCATTCCGGCGTTGCTCGGAAGTGCCGACATGTATCTGTCGACTTCGTTGTTCGAGGGCACAAGCAACTCGGTCATGGAAGCCATGAACGCCGACCTTCCGGTGGTGGCCACCTCCGTCGGCGACAATCCGCGCCTGGTGACCGACGGAGTCAACGGACACCTCTGCGCCGCGGGCGATGCTGAGGCAATTGCCGATGCCGTCGTAGATCTGGCGCAGAATCCTGATAAGAGAGTCCGCATGGGTGCCGAATCCAAGCGCATGCTCGCCGCCATGTTTTCAGCCGGACAGTTCCGCGAGAATTATATTAAATTGATAAAATCCCTGCCATGAAGCTCTTTGTCACCGGAACGCGAGGCTTTCCCGGGATAATGGGAGGGGTCGAGACTCACTGCGAGCAGCTTTATACGAGGCTTGCCCGCCTCGGAGTAAATATCACGGTGGCCCGGCGCAGACCATATCTTACCGACAGCAACCGCGGTGCCGCGCCCGCAGGCATACGGTTCGCCGACCTGTACGCTCCGCGCGACAAACATTTCGAGGCGATCGTTCACACCTTTCTGGCGATAATCCGCGCACGCCGTTCGAAAGCCGACGTGCTTCACATCCATGGTATCGGTCCCGGCCTGCTTGCGCCGATGGCACGTCTGCTCGGGCTGAAAGTCGTGCTTACCGTCCATTCGTTCAATTACGATCACGACAAATGGAACGCCGTGGCGAAGTCGATTCTCCGTCTGGGCGAGTGGTGCAGCATCCGGTGGGCCAATGCCGTCATCGCCATCTCGGATCCTATCCGGCGTTCTCTGTCGGAGCGCTATCCGAAAAAGAAGATAAATCTGATCTATAACGGAGTGAACAAGGTCGAACCCACCGACGACCGCTCGTATCTTTCCCGCATCGGAGTAGGTGAGCGGCCCTATATTCTGGCATTGGGCCGGTTCACGCCCGAGAAGGGTTTTCATGACCTTGTGGAGGCCTATGCCGCCTCGGGGTTGCGCGGCACCTGCGACCTGGTGATTGCCGGTGCGCCCGACCACGAGACCGACTATTCGCGACGGCTCGTCGAGGATGCCCGCCGTGAGGGTGTCATTCTGCCTGGATTTGTCAGCGGCGATCCTCTCCGCCAGCTTTTCAGCGGCGCGTCACTCAGTGTGCTGCCGTCGTACAATGAGGGGCTGCCCATCGCCATGCTCGAGGCTATGAGCTACGGCATTGACATCATAGCAAGCGATATCGAGCCAAACCGTCTGCCCATGCTCGAAGATGGCGATTTTTATCCCGTCGGCGATACAGGTGCGCTGGCCGAGGCGCTCCGGCGTAAGGCTGCTGAAATGCCGAAGCGCCGGCACTATGGTCTGACGCCTTTCGACTGGGACCGCATTGCCGACGCTACGCTGGAATTGTATAAGTCTCTCTGATTATTTCGCCGGACGGGCTATGCCGTCTTTTTCCGCACGCTTGGTAAGCCGTTTGATGCGTTCGGTCGTTTCGGGGTGCGACGAGAACATCTTCTGTACGTAGCTCGACGACGTGCCGGAGCTCTGCTCCATTTCCAGGAATTTTTCAAATGCCATGACCATGCCCCACGGATTGCGTCCGTAGCTTACAAGGAATTCATATCCGTAGTCATCAGCTTCCTTTTCCTGCTTCTGCGAATACTTCGCGCCGATCAGCGACTGGCTCAGCTGGCCGAGCTGCGAGTCGGTCAGAGCCGCGGCCACTCCGCCTGTCGATGCGATGCCTTCTTTAAGCGCGCCGGTGAGCAGCTCGTTCTGGAATGCCTTGCGCGAGTGGTGTTTGGCTACGTGGCCGATTTCGTGTCCGATGATGCCCATCAGTTCGTCATCGGTCATTATGTCCATCAGTGAGGAGAACACCCGCACACTGCCGTCGGGACAAGCGAACGCGTTCACATCTATCACTTCGTAGACCTTGAAGTTCAGCGGAATGCCTTCGACCTGCGTAATGCCTTCAGTCAGACGGTTGAGCCGTTTGGTGTACGGGCTGTTGGCATCCGACACCTTGTTGTTGTTGTCCATCCATGTCACGGATTCCTTCACATAGTCGGCCATCTGCTGGTCGGTGAGTGTGAAGGCCTGTACGCCCTGCTTCACTGCGTTTCCGAGGCGCCCAAGACTGAGCTGTGCCTGTACCGAAGGCATCAGGAAGGCTCCGGCCGCTGCGATTGCGATTGTGTAGATCAGTTTTTTCATATTCTTGATTTGATTATCTGTCTGTTACGATTTTACTGCGCAACTCCTTTGTATTATCGGTGCAAAATTACTAAATTTGTATCAATAACGGAAACTGTAATTTTCAAATGAAACCTAACTCCGGACGACATACTCTCTGGCTTGTGATCCTGTTGCTGGCTGCCGTGGCCGTGACGGTGCAGATGCTTACCGTCGCGGCGCACACACTCGTCCCGCTGTGGGGTGTTGTCGCAATATCCGCCGGCGCCGCTGCCGGGCTGTATCTGCCCCTGCGGCGCATGTGGAGCCGTCTTGTCGGCGGCAATCCGTGGGCGGCGCTTGCCGTCAGCGTACTTGTCGTGGCGCCCGTGCTGTCTTCAGCTGTCCTAAATATCAACTACTACGGCGCCGACTTCGCCACTATGCCTCTTGTGCAGGCGGTCGTTGTCGACAAGTCCGTGAAAGAACGGCCCGTCATGCGGCGTGTCACCCGCCGGACCTACGTCCGGAGCGGCAGCCGGAAAGTCTATGAGGTCAGCATCGACATAGGCGGCTGCAGCCTCACCATGGAGGAAGCATACGAGCGCTACCGAACCCTCCGCACAGGTTCGTCCGTCAGCGTGCGCTGCGGCCGGGGCGCTCTCGGCCTCAGGGTTGTGAGGTTCTGTAAATAAATGGGAATGAAATGGCAGACAACGGATATCTCGACGAACTGAACGCGCAACAGCGCGACGCGGCCACTTTCGAAGGACGCAATCTGCTGGTGCTTGCCGGCGCCGGCACAGGCAAGACGCGCACTATCATCGCCCGTGCTAAATATCTCCTCGGAAAGGGCGTGCATCCGTCGCGGCTGCTCATCCTGTCGTTCACCCGCAAGTCGGCCCGTGAGATCGTCGACCGCCTGCAGTCATCGGCCGCCCCCGACATCGACAAACTCCGTGGCCAGACGTTCCACTCCTGGTGCATGGAACTGATCCACAGCAATCCAAAGGTTTTCGACTTCGGGAAGTTCACAGTTATCGACGAGGAGGACCGCGACAGCGCCTTCCGTCTTGTCTGCGGCCGATATTTCAAGAAGAGCAATTTCATACAGCCCGAGGAACTTGCCGAGGTCTATTCCTACGTCGTCAACGCGCGGTGCAACCTATCCACTGCCATAGGCGTGCGCCTGTTCAACGGCAATGTCGACGAAGATACACGGGCGAAGATTCTTAAAAAGTTGCCCGTATACCAGGAAGTCATCCGCAAATATCTTGCATTCAAGGCCGAAAGGCGTTACCTCGATTACGACGACATCCTGCAGAAAGTCGCCGTGGGGCTGCGCAGGAATCCGGAAGCGGCCGCATACATCGCAGCCGCCTACGATCATATCCTCGTTGACGAGATGCAGGACACCAATCCGCTGCAGTACCAGCTGCTCGAGTCGTTCTGGAACTCCTGCAATCTTTTCTGCGTCGGCGACGACGCGCAGTCGATCTACGGATTCCGTGGCGCCGACTTCAGGTCGATACACAATTTCGCGCGCATCGTACCGGATTCGTGTGTGAAGAAGCTCATGGTCAATTACCGGTCGACCCAGGAAATACTCGATCTTTCGAACTGGCTCCTCGCACAGTCGCCCCTCGGCTACGACAAGGCCCTCACCGCCCACCGTGGCAAGGGCATCAGGCCGGCGCTCTGCCATTTCAGTCAGGAATGGGACCAGGCCCGCGACATTGTCATGAAAATCCGTGACTCGATCGGTGTCGAAGGTCTGAACTACCGCGACAATATGGTGCTGTCGCGTTCCAACTGGGGGCTTAAGGCAGTCGAGACGTGTCTGATCGAGGCCCGCATCCCCTATGTCATCTACGGAGGTACCGGACTGATGGCCTCGGCACATGTCCGCGACGTGGTGTCGGCCCTGCGCGTGGTGAGCAATCCGCGCGACGAACTCGCCTGGTCGCGCTATCTGATGCTCTTTCCCCGCATCGGCGAGATTACATCGGCCCGCATCATCGACGCCTTGCTCGGACTCGACAGCCTCGGCGCCTGTATCGGGGCGCTTGAGGCCAATCCGGCGGTCGATCCCGCGGCAGCACTCACGCTCCGCGCCATCAACGACCTGCGTGCCGAAGTGAGCCTCGCCATCGAGGCTGCCTTCAATGGCCTCGACCGCATTCTCGGTCTGAAATACAAGGACGACTGGGCGCGCCGCCGCGCCGACCTGCCGCTCCTGCAGCGCATAGGCGCGGCTTCCGACGGCCTCGCCGCATTCATAGCCGACTATATTCTCGATCCGTCGCTCGAGACGGGCATGAAGGAGGAATCCGAAGGCGAGCCTGACAATGTCGTGCTTACCACCATCCATTCGGCCAAGGGTCTCGAGGCCGCCAACTGCTATATTATCAATGTCAGCTATTCGCAGTATCCGTCGGCCAAGGCTGTGGCAAGCGGCTTCGATGCGATCGAGGAAGACCGCCGGTGTCTCTATGTGGCCATGACGCGTGCGAAAGACAGGCTCTATGTCTACCGCAGCAACCGGGCCGCACGGGTCGAGGATGCCGGTGATCAGACGCTGATGTACTTTCTCAACGGGCTGCCGATCGGACTCTACGATTTCGAGAACGTCGCCGATCCGTCCCGGTCGTGGAGCCGGTATACCGGCAGTGGCATCACCCTGGCCGATTGCGACGATTTCGACTTCTCATGACCGGCCGTGTTCGTGCAGCCTACTTGAACAGCAGCGGGAGGAATGCGGCCAGGTAGCGGCGCCAGTTTTTCCATTGGTGGCCGCCGTCGGTTTCATTGTAAGTGTATTTGAAGCCGTCGCGGTCGAGAAATGAACGGAAATCGGCGTTCAGGGCATACAGGAAATCGTCGCTGCCGATGCCGATCCAGTAGAGTCGGGGAGGGTTGGCCTCGATGGCTGCCATATATCCGGCGGCTTCCTCGCCGCTGAAATAGCGCCCCGGACGGCCTTTCCAGCCTACGGCGGCTGAGAACAGACCCACGTAGTCGAACATCCCGGGATGCTGCGCCGATATGCGCCACGATTGTCCGCCGCCCATCGACAGCCCCGCTATTGCGCGGTGGCTGCGGTCGGACAGGGTGCTGTAGGCGCTGTCGACGTATGCGACTACGTCGGCGAATTCGCGCTCGAACAGTCCCTCCGGTGCCACTGACCGGCCGGAGGTCGTCACATACAGACCCTCGGCCGTATGGCCCGGCGCTGCCGTCTGCAGTCCGTTGCCGTTGGGCATGACCACTATCATCGGTTCGGCTTCGCACGCTGCGATCAGATTGTCGAGTATGTACGTTGCCCGGCCAAGTTCCGGCCATGCGTCCTCGTCGCCGCCCATTCCGTGCAGCAGATACAGTACGGGATATTTCCGCTCGGCCGAATAGCCCGCCGGCGTGTAGACCGTCATGCGGCGCTTGCCGGGCATCTGCGGCGAGTCGTACCACACTTTCGCCACCGTGCCGTGCGGCACGTCCCGGGCCAGATACAGGTCGCCCCTGCCTCCGGGCACTATGGTGTAGTTCGTGATGCTCGATATGTCGCGTGCGTTGTATGGGTTCGACGGATCCACCGTCTCGACTCCGTCGACGATGAATTTGTAGGTATACATATCCGATTCGAGCGGTCCTGTGGTAGCTGACCACATTCCGGCCGAGTCGCGCTTCATCGATATCGGTTGCCGGGCAAAGTCCCCGGCCACGGATACCTCGTCGGCGCGCGGCGCGATCAGGCGGAATGTGACGGAGCGGTCGTCATTGACTACGGGCGATGTCGTGTCGCGCACGGCGTTCAGGGCCTCCTGGCCCGATGCGCCGACTGCCGTCAGCATCATTGCTGCGGCGAACAGTGGAGCGGTCAATCGTTTCATGGACGCGAAGTTAGCGAATTTTTGCGATTCATCAAAATAAAAGGAGCGAAGATGTCGCGTCTTCGCTCCGATAACCGGAGAAAGGACTTCGTCTTCACTCCATATCGATCCCCTTATAGCAAAGCAGGCTGCGCACCGTGCGCAGCCTGCTTCATGGATAATTGAATTCTGATTATCGGAGGATCTGAACTTTGCGTACCGAAGCGCCGCGCACTTCGATGTAGAGACCGGTCGAAGGATTCTCTACCTGTACACCCTGCAGGTTGTAGTAAACCGGCGTGGCATCGTTGTCAGCGCTTTCGATGTCCTCTACGCCCGAGGGATCGGCAATGTAGATGGTAGGTTCATTGTTGTCGAATTTTGCTACCATGTTGTATGTACCCGGAGCTACTTTCCACGATTTTGCCGACGATGCGCTTACATTGGCGGGGTATTTTACCATCGTGGCTGCGACACCGGTCGAGAGCGGGGTATCCTCGGCCGGAGCGCCGTAGCGGTGCGAGCCGTTCACTTCGTTCCAGCCATGGTCTGAGCCTGTGTTGTCAGCGGCAAGTTTGCTCACAAGCGAGAAATATCCGAATCCGTCACCGGAATCTTCGATATTAACATTGTCGGCCTGGTAGATGTTGTCCTCGTTTTTGTTGAATTTCACACCGTTCATCGTGTTCCACCAGCCGCCGGCAATATTGCCCAGCACATAGAGGTTTTCGGGATATTCTACGACAGGATCGGGATCCTCATCGCCGACTTTGGTTACTGTCAGGGTCATTGCTTTCGGATTGAAGCTGAAAGTGTACTCACCGGCTTCGCTCAGAGACCAGTTGTTGTCATTTTCTTTGGCCGGCATAGGTTGATTCAGTACTACGGCAGCATTGCCGTCGGCGCTGATCCATGATATCTGGTTGCCGTTGTTAAGCTTTTTGATACCGAAGTTGCCGGCGTTGCATTCGAACGTAGCGGTCCATGCGCCTTCATTTTCAGTGAGGTCCTTGTCGTTCCAGTCTTGATTACCGGGAACGATTTGACCGTGAATGGCATATGTGATGACGGACTGGGCTTCTTTGCCTGTAATCAGAAGAGTGTTTTCTGACGGGTTGAATACTATATGGGGCTTTTCGATACTTTGGGCAATCGTAATATTATCGGAATTTTTATCTCTGTTGAGGTTATAAGTCTCGCCTATGACAAGTTCTGAACCATTTGTTCCCCAGTTGGCGTTCCCATTGTCCCAAGTGCCGTCGTTGATCTTGAAGCCGCTGATAAGCGTGTTGTTAAAGTCCAGCACATAGGTGCCGTCGCCATTGTCGGTGAATTTGGCATTTGCGTCGGCTAATGCCCATTTGTTGAAGTTACCGACGAGGTAGTAATCCGCGGCGCTGGCTGCCATTGTGCACAATAATGCGCACAGCAGGAAGTAAATTTTCTTCATAGTTTCTTTAAGGTTAATTTATTTGGTTAGTTAAGTATGATAACGTTCTGAGTCCTCGCGGGCTCATCTTGATGATTTTTTCTCTGACGTACAAAATTAGCGAATTTTGCTGAATTTTGGTGTGAATTTAAGTTAAAATAACTGAAATATTGCGGGACGCATGGCAATTTGCGCCCCGCAATGATTATTTTAACGTATGTTGACTTTTCTTACCTCGCGGCCGCGGACTTCAATGTAGAGACCGGCGGCGGGGTTGGCCACCTCGATGCCCTGCAGGTTGTAGTAGACGGCTTTGGCGGTGTCGGCGCTGTCGATGTCGCTGATGCCTGCTGCCGGAGTGAGGGTCACGGTCATGGTCTTGAAATCGACTTCCACATTGTAGATGCCCGGAGCTACTTTCCACGACAGAGCGCCCGATGCGCTGACGTTGGCGGGATATGCCTTCACGGTGGCGGGAACGCCGGCTGTGATTTCGGCTCCGTCGGTCTCGGCTCCGAAGCGGTCGCCCTGGTTTACACCGTCCCAGTCGGCACCGGGTATGGTGATGAACGTGAAGTATGCCGATTCTGCTTCGGCGGGAGCTGCGAACTCAACATTTTTGGCTGTGAACGTGTTCTCCTCCTTGTCCATCAGCAGGGGATCAGAGATCGACCACTGTGTCTCCTCGTCGGAGCCGATGTTGCCTACAATGTAGAGGTCGTCGGGCACACCCACCACCGGAATGACGATTTCGCCGTTGGAGGTGACCGTGAGGGTCTTGGCTTCTGAGTCGAACACGAATGTGAAGTTGCCGCCTACGGCAAGCGTCCAGTTGTTAGCTCCGTCCTGTGCCACCGGCAGCGCCTGGCCCAGGTTGCTTTCGTTGATTGCTGTCGGCTGGGCGCTTGAGAACCATCCTGTCTGAGAGCCGGTCGATTCGTCGCGCTGCATGATGCCGAATTCGCCGGCCACGCACTCGGCCGTGAGTTCCCACTTGCCGGCATTTTCGGTCATGTTCTTGGTGGTCCATTCTGTGCCGAATATCAGGCCGTGGATCGCATAAACATTTTTTGCCTCCACCGAGTTGCCGGTTACGACTAGAGTCTTGGCGGTGGGGTTGAGCACCATATGCGGGTTCTCGATATTTTCTTTCAGAGGGATGTTGCCCGAATTGCCGGCCGCGGTGAGCTTGTACGTCTCGCCCGGGACGAGTACGGCTGTGCCGCCGAAGTTGCAGGCGTCGTTGCTCCAGGTGCCGTCGTTGATCTTGAAGCCGCTGGTCAGCGTGCCGTTATAGTCCAGCACATAGGTGCCGTCGCCGGCGGCCGTGAATTTGCATGTCGGGTCGGACAGAGCCCATCCGTTGAAGCCGCCGATGACATAGAAGTCAGCGGCATTTGCTGCCATGGCTACGAACATGGCACAAAGAAGCAGGTAAAATTTCTTCATTAATAATCGGTATTAGAATTAGTAAATAAGTATGATACTTTACGCGGTTGCAAATTTAATGATTTTTTAACACATCGGGGGTGCTTATGTCAGTTAAAAAAGTTTAAAAGTGAAATTATGGCATATATTTGTGTCATGGCATTTGTTTTGCTTTGTGTATTGAAAAGTAACGAAACAAACAACATAAAAGGCATATAAATATTATGGCAAAAGGAACTATCGGGGTAACGACCGAAAACATTTTCCCCGTCATTAAGAAATTCTTATACAGTGACCACGAGATCTTTCTGCGCGAACTGGTCTCCAACGCTATCGACGCCACCCAGAAACTCAAGACCCTGGCTTCGTTCGGCGAGTATAAGGGCGACCTCGGCGAGCTCGACGTGCGCGTGACAGTCGACAAGGAAGCCGGCACGCTCACTGTCAGCGACCGTGGCATCGGCATGGACGCCGCCGACATCGAGAAGTATATCAACCAGATCGCATTCTCGGGAGCCGAGGAATTCCTCGAGAAGTACAAGGATACCGCCAACGGTATCATCGGCCACTTCGGCCTCGGCTTCTACTCGGCATTCATGGTAGCCAAAAAGGTCGAGATCCGCTCGCTGAGCTACAAGGAGGGCGCCGAGCCTGTGATCTGGTCGTGCGACGGCTCGCCTGAATTCACCATGGAGAAGGGCGACAAGACAGCCCGCGGCACCGACATCGTGCTCTACATCGACGACGAGAGCAAGGAATTCCTCGACCAGGCCCGCATCGACTCGCTGCTGAAGAAGTACTGCCGCTTCCTGCCCGTGCCCGTCATCTCCGGCAAGGAACAGGAATGGAAGGACGGCAAGATGGTCGATACGGACAAGGATAAGGTGATCAACGCCACCGAGCCGCAGTGGATGAAGAAACCCGCCGAGCTTACCGACGAGGACTACCGCAACTTCTACCGCGAGCTGTATCCCGGACAGGACGATCCGCTGTTCTGGATCCACCTCAATGTCGACTATCCCTTCACCCTCACCGGCATCCTCTACTTCCCGAAGATCAAGAACAACTTCGAGGTTACCAAGAACCGCATCCAGCTCTATTGCAATCAGGTCTACGTCACCGACTCCGTCGAGGGCGTCGTGCCCGACTTCATGATGCTCCTCCAGGGTGTCATCGACTCGCCCGACATCCCGCTGAACGTCTCGCGCTCGTACCTGCAGAGCGACACCGCAGTGAAGAAGATCTCCGGCTATATCACCAAGAAAGTGTCGCAGCGCCTGGAAGACCTTTTCAAGGACGACCGCAAGAACTTCGAGGAAAAGTGGCCCGACATCAAGATCTTCATCGAATACGGCATGCTCACCGACGAAAAGTTCTGCGACGCCGCCATGAAGTTCCTCCTGCTCGAGGACACCGACCGCAAGTTCTTCACTGCCGAGGAATACAAGACACTTGTCGAACCCAACCAGACCGACAAGGACGGCAACATCGTCTACCTCTACGCCACAGATCCGACCGCGCAGTACAACTACATCAAGGCCGCTAACAACCGGGGCTACAACGTCCTGCTAATGGACGGCCAGCTCGACAGCCACTTTGTGGCCCTGCTCGAACAGAAGTTCGAGAAGACCCGCCTGGTGCGCGTCGACTCCGATGTGGTCGACAAGCTCATCCCCAAGGACAACGGACGTACCGTCGACCTCACTGCAACCCAGCGCAACATACTGACGACGCTCTTCAGCTCGCAGACCCCGCAGGTCGACAAGGCCATGTTCGTCGTGTCGTTCGAAGCCCTCGATCCGGCCGACCAGCCCATCGTCATCACCCAGAACGAGTACATGCGCCGCATGAAGGACATGGCTGCCCTTCAGCCCGGCATGAACTTCTACGGCGACCTGCCCGACAGCTACACACTGGTCGTCAACACTTCGGCTCCGCTTATCGGCAAGATCCGCGACGCCGCCACCGCCGCGCTCGCCGATCAGATCAAACCACTTGAGGATCAGGTCGAGGCCGACAACGCACGCATCGAGGAAATCCGCAAGGCCGAGAAAGACGGCAAGCCCGACGCCGAACAGGCGCAGCAGACCGCCGACCTCCAGGCTGCCGTCGGCAAGTCACGCGACCGCCAGGAAGAACTCATCAAGGAATATGCCGCCACTCAGCCCGTGGTGCGCCAGCTCATCGACCTGGCCCTGCTCGGCAACGGCCTGCTTCGCGGCAAAGACCTGAGCGAGTTCATCAGCCGTTCGGTATCGCTGCTCTGATCAATAATATAATGTGACAACCTACGACCCGGATCTGTTGCGGACCCGGGTCGTAAGTTTTTCAACAAAACAGCCGCCGTGCGTGTTTAAATCGTATGAAAACAAAGATCTGTACACTTCTGCTTCTCTTTGCCGCGCTCATGGCAGCCTGCCAGGGCAGCGACAACTATAAGGAACTGCCGTCGCCTATCGCGCGGTTCGTCAGCCAGTACTGGCCCAATCCCGACGTAGCGAGCTACACCCAGCCCGATGCCTCGACCTACGAGGTCGTCATCAAGAACGGCCCGACGCTACTGTTCAATGCCGACTATGAATGGACATCCATCAACGGCAACGGCCTGCCTCTTCCCGAAAATCTGCTTTTCAACTGCCTTCCGGACAAGCTGTACGCCTATCTTTCGAGCGGCTCGATGCTCAACGAGTGCTTCGTCATGACGCGCACTCCGCGCACCTACACGCTCACCATGCTCGACACCACCGTCACCTACGACATCGGATCCGCTACCATCCGCCAGAGTTAGGTAGTAAACCTTTGCAGCACAAATCAGTCTAAACAGACAAGAACATAACTATACATCATACCATATGAGAAAACTGATTCTTTCCCTGCTGGTAGCACTTATCGGCTCTTCGGTGTCGCGGGCTGTTTCCGTGGTCGAAGAGCCTGATTTCGCTTTCCCGCAGACAGTGATTTCCAACGCAGACAGCGTGCTCCGAGTCAGCAAGTCGCCCGTCGAGCGCATGGCCGCCGTGATGCAGATTGCCGCGGCAAAGTTTTCCGTCGACAACGACTCGATCGGCGCCGTCAACGATCTCCTTGCTTCCGCCGCTGCCGACACCCCCGATCCCGCCGCCCGCGCCCTCCTCGACCTCTACCGCGCACAGCTGCTCTGTGAGTTTTATTCATTTTCGTCAGATGTATTTGACCGTGTGGACGCTCCATTAAAGCCTATTCCGGCGAATCCGTCCGACTGGAGCGGCGATCAGTTCAGACACGTTGTCAAAGATCTTATAGATAATGCTTTGAGCGTTGTTTCGGTGGCAAAAAATATTGATCTTGCTGTATACAAGGATGTTATAAGAATAAATAAAAACACTTTGATATTCTATCCGAAACTTTCGGATTTTATATTTCTGCTATGTTCCGATATAGCGACGTATGTAGATGACTCTGATCTTGAGAAAAGAATTATTGAAGAAGCTATGGCGAGCGAACCTGCCGGCACTCCGCAGTGGGCTGTATGGCTCAAAGATAATCCTGAGCGGATTAGAGAAGCTTTCGAGAAATATCCTACCGGACTGACAGGTGGGTATCTTCTTAATATGCTAACTATACACAACACAGATAAGGATTATCTGATCGCAGCCTATAAGAATTATCTCTCCACAGAAGCTGTGAATATTGTCACCCCAGCCCTCCAGTCATATTATGAGTTCCTTACGCTGCCAAAGGCAACCGTGGAATGCAGAAATTCCATAATCCCGGGGAATTCATTGAAAGTAAAGGTTGTCTCGCGTTTTGCCGATCGGGTTGGTGTTATATTATATAGAGTTAACGATCCTAAGGATCGTAGGTACATTAGAAGAGATAATGTAGATAAGATCGACGAAAAGGAGATTATTAATGATACGCCTGATGTTTTACTCGTCGATTCCGTATATTTCAATATAAAGGAACCGGGCATTTATCTTGTTTCTCCTATCGTTGAAGATATGATTAGTGGTGATGGCTTAGGTCGTTTTGTCACCGTTATAGCGACTCCGTATGCGCCTTTCGTTGTACGACTCAATAATGTTTTCGCTACAGCTCTTGTATCAATGACGGACGGATCGCCTGTCAAGGATGCCGATGTAAATCTTTATAATGATACATATAAAAATGAAGGCATGTTCTTTATCGGTCGGACCGATAATAATGGCATAGCGCGCGGCGTGCTTCGCAAGGATAAGATAAAGACAGGACTTCATTCTGTACTGATTGTTAAAAAGGGGAAGAATGAAATATCTTTTGGATCTGAGCGCGGTGTCTATTATTATCCTGAGGAAAAGGATATTGACGGTCTCGACGCACGTTTCTTTCTTTCCCGTCCGATTTATCATCCCGGCGAGGAAGTTGAATGGTCAATGGTGCTCGGCCGCTACGACACGACTACCGGACGTGCGCAGATTTGTCAGGCTATCGAGGTCGATATTTGTCTACGCGATACTCATTACGAAATTGTTGACAGCGTAACCCTCACCACAGACGAGTATGGCCGTGTTGCAGGCAGTTTTAAGATACCTACAGACCGTCTTAACGGATACTACAATCTTGAACTTAAGTCGACTTCATACGCCCATCTGCTTCCTCGGCAGTGTACACAGAATTTTATGGTTTCGGACTTCAAAGCGGCCGACACTGAGCTTACGGACGTTAAGGTGGAGATGAATGGCGACGGTTCGAGCACCGTGACAGGCCGTCTGATGACAATGTCCGGAATGGGTATTGCCAGCGGCAAGGTGACTGTCAGATTTGATCCTCTCATTTATTGGTGGTGGTGGCGTTTCTACACTGATAACGCAAAGAGCGCCACCCTGGAAGCGACTACGGATGAGAAAGGCTATTTTACCGTTACTGTTAAATCTTCGGAGCTTACACCAAAGACTGACTACACGGTAAATGTGCGAGCAGTCGCTCCATCGGGTGAAACGGTAGATGATTATGCATATCTTTATAATAGTGATGTGGTTGCTATACAATCCGAAGTTTCGTTATGGAATACCGACGACAAAACCCCAATGCCGGTTTATGCCGAGCGTTCAGGCAAGAGGCTCGAAGTGGCAGCTCGATGGACCCTTCTCCGCGACGGTAATTCTATCGGAAGCGGCATCTGTCGTATTGATTCCACTGGCGCTGACATTGACCTTTCTGCATATCCGGCGGCCGCATATAAACTCGCATTCAAGCTATCCGACGATCTAAAGGTCGTAGGCGACACAATTGATATAACGACATATTCTGTCGTTCGCAATACCGTCCCCGATACTCAGAAGTTGCTCATGCCCGTCACATCGCTGACCATCAAGCCCGGTGACAAGACTTCGTTCAAACTCGGTGTTCCTCAAAAGGAGTCGGTGTATATTTTCTATCTGACCACTACCGATATCGAGAAAATCGAGCGCAAGGAACTCAAGCCTGGATTCCACGACATCGAATTGCCTGAATTCAAGGCTGGCAGACAGATGCGTATAATAGTAGCTACACTTGACGATGGCTCGTTCATACAGAGAGAATTGTCTGTAAATTATGAGAACCTCAGTCAGCTTGAGCTGAAAATCGAGAGCTGGCGCGACAGACTTATTCCTAATACTGCCGAGACAATCTCGTTCAAATTGTCGCATCTCGACGGCACACCTGTCCGCGGCGGTTTTGTAGCAACGATGTATAACAAAGCACTTGACGAGCTTCAGCAGCTTTTCTATCCTGACTCAAAAGATCTTTTCTCGCGGTTCAGTTATTATAATAATTTTGATTTCTCAGTTACACCCTTCATCTCTCAACTCAATGGTGAAGTAGTTGAGGCTTACAAAAGAAAATCAACATCCTTTTATGCCGAGAAACCGGAATTTTCTTATAACATCTATTTTCAGCGTTATAACCACGGACGTCCGTTTATTGTAGCATCTTTTGGACAATCGCAATCATATAAAATGGATACAGAGATGATGGCAGCTAATGGTGCGGTAAGACCCATGACCGCTATGCTAAGGTCTGCAAACACTGCCGACGCTGTCGAGGCCGTCGAGGACGAGGCGGTTGCCGAACCTAAACTTGCCGCCGGCGCGCCTGCTCCGGATCCGCAGGCCCCGGCTGACGTATACCGCGAGGGCGAGGTGCTGCAGGCTTTCTTCCGGCCCGATATGTCGTTCGGCCCCGACGGTTCAGCCACGCTGACCTACACCGTACCCAATGCCAACGGCTCTTGGAAATTCATTGCCACGGCCTGGGACCGCATGGCTTACTGCGACACGCAGGTGCGCACCGCCGTCGCCAGCAAGCCCGTGATGGTGCAGCCCAACGCTCCCCGCTTCCTGCGCGAGGGCGACAGCGCCGAGATATCGGTTGCCGTCTTCAACAATACGCCCGACGACGGCAGTGTCAGCTGCCTGATCGAGATATTCGATCCCAACACCGGCGAAATTATCTCTTCAGAGTCATCGCAGTTCGACGTCAGGGCCGGAGCTTCGGTCATCCGCCCGGTATCCGTCACCGCTCCGGTCGGATCTCAGGGAGTCGGACTCCGCGCCAAGGCCACACTCGGCAACTATACCGACGGCGAGCAGAACCTCATACCGGTACTTCCCTCGGGAATGACCGTTATCGACAGCGAGACATTCTATCTGACCGACGCCAATCCTGATTTCGTTTCAACCGTACCCGCATCGGACGGACCGGCCGACTTCACGCTGCAGTACTGCGCCAATCCCGTGTGGGATGTCGTGAAGGCCCTGCCGTCGCTCTACGACGCCAGCCCCCGCACTGCCATCGATGCCGCATATTCGATCTACAGCGCCCTGACTGCCCGCGGGCTGAGCCGCCGATTCCCCGAGATCAACCAGGCTATCGGACTGTGGACGGCCAATCCCGCCGACTCGGCCCTCGTGTCGAAACTGTACAAGAACGAGGATCTCAAGCTCGCCACTCTGCAGCAGACACCCTGGATGCAGGCCGCAGCCTCCCAGACCGAGCGCATGTCACAGCTTTCCGTGACATTCGACAAGGCCGAGATAAACCGCACGTTCGACGCCGCGGTCGAGGCCCTCGGCCGCCTGCAGCGCGCCGACGGCGGCTTTGCATGGGGATCGTGGAGCGACCGCTCGTCGCTCTGGACTACCGAATCCGTGCTCATGATCATCGGACGCCTTAACAGCTGGGGCTTCCTGACCGGAACAGAAAAGCTTGACAAAATCATAAACCGTGCCTTCGGTTACGTCGACGCCAGCGTCCGCGACACCGATTTCAGCTACGCATTGCTGATGGCGTACTACCCCGACCGCAAGCCCTCTACAACCGGCGCGCAGACCGTCCTGCATAACACGCTGCAGTATGCCGCCGCCAACTGGCGCAAGGCATCCACGGCGCAGAAAGCCCGCTGGGCCGTGTTGCTCGACGGCCATGACTACGGAGCCGTCGCCAAGGAGATCGTTGCTTCGCTGCGTCAGTTCGAGGTGCGCAGTCCGCAGGCCGGCATTTCGTTCCCGTCCGTCAACAGTGTCGACACCTACGCCACCATCCTTCAGGCTTTTGCCATGATCGATCCTGTCGAGAGCGAACTCGACGCCATGCGCCAGTGGCTTGTGTTACGCACGCAGGTGTCGGACGATCTTATGGCCTGCGACCGCCGCTCGCTCATTTCTGCCATTTTGTCAACCGGTAGCCGCTGGACCGGCTTGCGCGCTGCCAAAGCGCCCGTCACTGTCGGTGGTGCACCGCTTGAAATCGACCGCGTCGAGGCTGTGACCGGCGCATTCAGCGTCCGTCTCCCGGCCGAGGACGCCGGCAAGGGCATCCGGGTCAGCCGCCCGGCCGGCTCAGGCTTGTCCTACGGCTCGCTCACTTCGGTCTACAGCAAGCCACTCGACCAGGTCGAACCCCGCGGCTCGTCGGAAATATCGATCGCGAAGCGATTCCTCGTCGAGCGCGACGGACAGTGGGTCGAGACCACGTCCGTCTCCGTCGGCGAACTTGTCCGCGTGCAGCTTAAGATTCAGACCTCCCGCGACATGGAGTATCTCACCGTCATAGACCAGCGTCCCGCGGCCTTCGAGCCTGTCGATCAGGTGCCGGGGTATGTCTATTCGGGCGGTACAGCTTTCTACCGCGAGAACAACGACGCGGCCACCAACCTCTTCATCGGTTATCTCCCCCGCGGCACATATTATATAACCTACGACATGAACGTGAGCGTCGCCGGCTCTTTCGCATCCGGTCCGGCGACTGTCCAAAGCCAGTATGCGCCCGAACTGAACGCCCGCTCGGGGTCGTCGCGCATAAGTGTCAGAACTTTCGGCACCCGCTGACGTTATTCTTATGACAATATGTCATACACGGCACTTTGGCACAGAATGTGCATGTCTATTATTGAAAATTCAAAAAATAACAGTCATAAATATTATACATTATGAAACTCAAACCACTTGCCGACCGGGTTATTATCCAACCCACAGCTGCCGAAGAGGTCACCGCCTCCGGTATCATCATTCCCGATTCAGCCAAAGAAAAACCGCTCCGCGGCACGATCCTGGCCGTCGGAAACGGCACCAAAGACGAAGAAATGATTCTTAAGGAAGGCGACGAAGTGCTCTACGGCAAATATGCCGGCACCGAGATCGACCTCGCCGGTGACAAGGTCCTGATCATGCGTCAGAACGAAGTACTGGCTATTGTAGAAAAATAACTCATAACTGATTAAACAAGACTAAAATGGCTAAAGAGATAAAATTCACTACCGCAGCCCGTGAAGAGCTGAAGAAAGGCGTCGACGCCCTGGCCGACGCCGTCAAGGTTACCCTCGGCCCTAAAGGCCGCAATGTGATTATCGACAAGAAGTTCGGCGCTCCCCACATCACCAAGGACGGTGTCAGCGTGGCTCGCGAGATCGAACTCGAGGATCCGTTCCAGAACATGGGCGCACAGCTCGTGAAGGAAGTGGCATCCAAGACCGGCGACGACGCCGGCGACGGCACCACCACCGCCACAGTCCTCGCCCAGTCGATCATCAACGTCGGTCTCAAGAACGTGACCGCCGGTGCCAACCCCATGGACCTCAAGCGCGGCATCGACAAGGCCGTGGCTGCCGTCGTGGCCCGCATCAAGGACATGTCGGAAGAAGTAGGCGACGACTTCAAGAAGATCGAGGACGTGGCCCGTGTATCTGCCAACAACGACGAGACCATCGGCCGTCTCATCGCTGAAGCCATGCAGAAGGTCAATAAGGAAGGCGTCATCACCGTCGACGAGGCCAAGGGCACCGAGACCACTATCGAGGTTGTCGAAGGCATGCAGTTCGACCGTGGCTACATCTCGCCTTACTTCGTTACCGATGCCGAGAAGATGGAGTGCGTCATGGACAGCCCCTTCATCCTCCTTCATGACAAGAAGATCTCCAACCTCAAGGACATCCTGCCCATCCTCGAGCAGACCGCCCAAAGCGGCCGTCCTCTGCTGATCATCGCTGAGGACGTCGATCAGGATGCTCTCGCAGCACTTGTGGTCAACCGTCTGCGCGGCTCTCTGAAGATCTGCGCCGTCAAGGCTCCCGGTTTCGGCGACCGCCGCAAGGAAATGCTTGAGGATATCGCCATCCTCACCGGCGGCACTGTCATCTCCGCCGACAAGGGCATGCAGCTCACCACCGCCACCATGCAGGACCTCGGCACCGCCAACAAGGTGACCGTCACCAAGGAAAATACGACCATCGTCAACCGCGACGGCAATAAGGAAGCCATCGCCACCCGTGTGGCACAGATTAAGGCACAGATCGCACAGACCACCAGCGACTACGATCGCGAGAAGCTCCAGGAGCGTCTTGCCAAGCTCGCCGGCGGTGTTGCCGTTCTCCACATCGGCGCACCCAGCGAAGTCGAGATGAAGGAGAAGAAGGACCGCGTCGACGACGCCCTCAGCGCCACCCGTGCTGCCATTGCCGAAGGTATCGTTCCCGGCGGCGGTGTCGCTTACATCCGCGCTCTCGGCGCACTGCAGGGCCTTAAGGGCGACAACGACGACGAGACCACCGGCATCGACATCGTTCGCCGCGCCATCGAGGAGCCCCTCCGTCAGATCGCCAATAACGCAGGCGTCGAAGGAGCTGTCGTTGTCCAGAAGGTCAGCGAAGGCAACGCCGACTTCGGCTACAATGCCCGCACCGACGTCTACGAGAACCTCATGGCTGCCGGTGTCATTGACCCGGCCAAGGTTACCCGCGTGGCTCTCGAGAACGCCGCTTCCATCGCCGGCATGTTCCTTACCACCGAATGCGTCATTGCCGACAAGAAGGAGGAGAATCCTGCTGCCGCAATGCCTGCAGGCGGCATGGGTGGCATGGGCGGCATGATGTAATCGGCCGTTCCACTTAGAATATTATAAATCACCGTCATATTGCGGCGGAGCGTTCCCGGCCTGTCCGGTGCACGTTCCGCCGCTTTTTTATTGCCGATCATTGTGCTGTGAATGTGATAAATCTGTAACAGGATATTGCGCCTTTCTAAACAATTTTGTAACTTTGCCGCATAATTCAGAACGGCCATGAAGAAACTTGATTTTTTCAAAAATCGCTATACGGTAAGGCATTATCATCCCAAAGAGATAGATATTGGCACCATCCGCACTATGCTTGAGGCGGCCACCCATGCTCCCAACACCGGCAACATGCAGTGGTACAGTGTCATCATCACCCGCACCGAGGAGGGCAAGGCAAAGCTCGCGCCGGCCCACTTCAACCAGCCTTCGGTCACCGGAGCCTCGGCCGTACTGACTTTCTGCCTCGATCTTCGCCGTTTCGAACACTGGTGCCGCCTCAATCGCGCAGAACCCGGTTTCGATAATTTCCAGTCGTTCATTGCCGGGCTGATTGATACCTCGATACTTGCCCAGCAGTTCTGTACCATAGCTGAGATGAACGGCTTTGGCACATGCTACCTCGGCACCACGACTTACAATGCTCCCGACATTGTCGAGGCCCTCGGGCTGCCCGACCGCGTCGTGCCCGTGACTACCGTCACTCTCGGCTACCCGTTGTTGCCAGGTCGTCCTGTGTGGCGCCTTGATGCTGATGCACTGATTCATGAAGAGAAATACCGTGACCTCACCGACGATGAGATCCGCCGCTACTATGCGCCACTCGAAGAGGAGGAAGCCAGCAGGTCCTTTGTCGAGCACAACAGCAAGGAGACCTTGGCGCAGGTGTTCACGGATGTGCGCTATCCGCGTGAGTCGGCCGAATATTTTTCGAAGGTCTATGCAGCATTGCTGAAGAGCAACAGCTTTATTCTCAAGAATTCATGACACGGACAGGACTGTCGCGTACAGTCCTTGCCTTGATCGCTGTATATGCGGCGGTCAGTTTTTTCATATACCTTTTCTCGCCTTTTGCGGGCGACGACTACGTCTACAAGGCTGTCTTCGAGGGCCCGCAGCTGTTTTCCGATGACTGGTCCGACTTGTTGCTGTGGGCCCGCATGCACCGTGTGTCGGCCAATGCGCGCTTTTTCAATCTCGTGTTGCCGGCGCTTCTTTCGTTCGATCGCGTGATTCTTGCGGCTGCAAGCTCTGCAATGACGGCACTGATGCTGTTTTGCGGCCTTCGGCTGGTGGGTAGGGCTGCTGCCGGCGGTATGTACGGCGTGCTGTTTGTCGCTGCGATGGCATGGATTCTTCCCTGGTGGGATTCGATGTCGATATTCGCCTGTCAGGAGAATTATGTCTGGGCTTCGGCCCTCATACTGCTGTCGCTGTGTCTTATGTACCGGCCGCCCGAGCATTGGTTCACATTAATTCTCGCCGCAGGTGTGTGCGCCGTGGCGGGGGCCACGCACGAAGGTGGTACTTTGCCGCTGGCCGTCGGTATGGCTGTTTACGGCATGCTCGTGCGTCCGCGTCCCGGCAGGTCATGGTTCCTGGGCGCCGCGTTTGTCATCGGGACCCTTTTTGTAAGCCTCGCCCCTGGCATAATCAGTCGGGCAGGGCAGCCGCGCATTGCCGATGATCCCGTGTTGATTCTTACGCTCAAGACCGTCCCGGCCGTACTTGCTATGGTTGTCATGATCCTGGCCATGCTTTTTACGCACAGGTGGCGGAAGCTGTTACTCCGGCTGGTTTTCAGTCCGTACATCATATTGATTACAGCCGCCGTGGCAAGTGCGGTAATCGCCGTGGCCTCGGGCATCGTTGGCCGCAGCGGATGGTTTGCTGAGATTTATGCCCTTATCGTGATATTCCGTGTCTGCGGTGACTGTTTTCCCGCAGGCATACGTACGGGGCGCATCGTGGCAGCCTGTGTGGCCGTCGCGCTGACCGCACAGACAGTATTCGTGGCCGCATGGCAGTACGTGCTCGGCCGTGAATATGCTACGTTCGAAAATCTGTACACATCCTCCGGCGAGGATATCGTCTATATGGACTTCACGCCGCATGATTCGCTTCCGCGTCTGCTGCTCGGACGCTACCGCGGAGTGCCCGATGCCGACGATGTCTACATCCTGCATTCACTTGTCGGATATCTGCGTCCCGGAGCGCCGCTGCCCGTGATATTGCCGCATGCCGCTCAGGGCATCGACCTCGCCACAGTCACTGACACCATACTTTCCGACGGCGACATCATCTGCGACCGTCTCCCGGCCGGTGTCGCCGAAGGGTCCACGCTTCGCGAGGGGGTACCGCTCGGTCTGTTCGAAAAGGATGGCTGTCAGTGGGTGGCGAGGCAGTTCTGCGCCGGCGGCCGTACCCTGTATCTGCTCTCGCGGCGCGTCCTTGATCCCGGCGACCGTTGATTTTGTTGATTTTCTGTCGATATCGTTGGATATCTGAAAGAAAAAAATTGCGGATCCGTCATTTTTTGCTATCTTTGTTGGCTGATAATTTCTTGCAACCGCCCATTTGCTATCCGATGAAACTGATCAATATACTATGTCTCGCAATCTGCGCTTTCGTCGCCGTACAGTCGAAGGCCATCGATGCCAGGCTGCAGTTTGCCACCGATTCGCTCTATGCCCGCTTGGGCGAAGTGAATGCCACTGCCGACAGTCTTGACGTACTATGCAACATCTTCGACATACAGTTGAGTATCGACGAGAACAAGGCTGATTCACTTGCCGTCGATATCTACCGGATGGCGATGAGTCAGGAAAACTATCCTCTTGCACTCGAAATGCTGCGCAATCGGTCCAATCTGCATTTGCGCGAGATCGGAGTTATTGAAGATCTGCTTGACAAAGCGCTTAAGATCGAGCGGGCCGATCCTAATCTGATGAGGGAGACATCGACATTTCTGAAACTTGCCCGTAACTCCTGGTTCAATGTCCATGCTACCGAGCAGCAGCGCCGCGAGCGTTTTGAGCAGGAACTCCAGATATGGAATGTCAATCCTCCCACGGATCTGTATGATCAGATAGTTCTGCTGCATTCCGTGTGCCTCAGTCTGTCTCAGAAAGCCACCGGCGAACTGCTTAAGAATTACACCGACAAGCTCGGATCACTTATAGACAAACTGCCACCCGCTCAGCATTCACTTCGCAACACATATTATATACAGGCCGCCATCAACTATTACAATTCCGGCGATCCGGCCGAGGGCATGAAGACTGACCGTAAGACGCTTGCCGTTATCGACTCCCTCGAGGTTCATTTCAGAGGCGTCAACCGGCCGTTCCGCCGCTACGACCGCTATAAATTCCTTATCTACAGCCGTTTTTTGTCGAATTACAAGAACCTGTCACCGCAGGAGATCGATGAGTATTATTCACTTGCATCCAAGTACCGCGATCTGAGCCCGAGAGCCTTGCGGTCCAGGACACACTGCGATCTGCTTGAGCTGTATTATGCCATGGCTAAAAAAGATTACCGCAAGGCACATACGCTGCTACAGTCGCTTTTGTCCGTGAATCTGACAAGGATACAGAAGCTTAAGGTCTATGAAATGGCTGCCGAGTGTGCCGAGCAGGTCGGTGACAGCGAGATGCTTGTAAAGAGTCTGAAGGAGCTGAACGGAATATTGAACGGAATCCTCGAGACGGGTCTGAGCGAGAAAATCCGCGAATTGCAGATCCTTTATGACGTGAATGAGATGAAGGAGGATATGGCCAGGCTTGAGCTTGCCAACAAGCAAAGCGAGAATGACAGCCAGCGCACCATAATCATGTTCTCGCTCATAGTCATCGGGCTGCTGCTTGCCGGTGTGCTGCTTGTCGCCATGCAGTATCGTAAGTCGAAGAAACTGGCTACGTCGCTTGCCGATGCCAACGCGGCGCTTTCGTCCGAAAGCCAGCGCCTGCTGCTGACGCAGGGCAAACTGACACGTGCCCGCGACCAGGCCCGCAGCGCTAACCAGCTCAAGAGCGACTTTATCCGCAACCTCGGGCACGAGCTGTCCGAACCGATCAATGCCATAATCGAATACTCCAATCTTATAGTTGACTGCACTGATGCCTACGGCAAGGAATATCTGTCGACATATGCCGAGCTTCTTACGCGCAACTGCAATCTGCTTCAGGCAGTCACGAGCGATGTATTCAATATGACCGACGACAATCAGGAGCCGATTCTGCTCCAGAGCCAGCTGGTAAGTCTGACACAGGTGCTGGACAGCGCCGTCGAGACTGTGCGCCCGACTGTCAAGACAGGCGTTACGATCGGAATCCGGCCCGGAACTCCCGATCTGACATGTATGGTCGATCCCCGGCGCCTGCAGCAGATAGTTCTGAATCTCCTCCGGAATGCTGCGGCCTTTACCGAGCAGGGCTCTATATCCGTGACATTCGGCCTGTCGAGCAACGGTCAGCGCGTTGTTATCAGCGTCACCGACACGGGTCCCGGTGTTGATCCCGACATCATCGAGCGCGTGTTCGAGCGGGGAGTCATCGGCCGCAACGTCAAGTCGGGTCAGGGGCTCGGACTGCCTATCTCGCGCCTGCTTGCCCGTCTCATGGGCGGAGATCTCTCGCTTGACTCGAGCTATAGAAAAGGCGCACGCTTCGTGCTTACTATTCCATATACGATAAAAGAGCAGTGACTAGCTCCTCTTTTTAAGCAGCGACAGCGCCAGATCATAGGAATTCAAGGCTAATAGCGCGGCTGTGGCACCGATCAGTCCCCAGGCCACAACTTGATAATTGTCGGCGATGAATTCCACGGCCCGGCGCGACGGCATCATGTTCTGGAGCGATTCGGCAGCCGCACCGATATATGGCAGGGCGAGCGACAGAAGAAATCCGGTCACGACTCCGACTGCGGCGGCAATTATCACCGCGATCCGGCTGCGGCGCACTATCTCGTCATTGTGCTGTTTGACCATTTCTACGGAGTCGAGCCGGTTCTGAAGACGTGTCATGAACAGTTCGTCTGACATCATGTCGGGCGAAAAGCCTTTGAAGAGCTCTTTAAGTTTATCGTCGTCCATAATAATTTAGTTTACAGAGGTGAGATATTGGCGGAGGTGGTTCCGGCCGCGCGAGAGATGCTGCCTTATCACATTCTGGGTCACATCCTGAATTTTGGCGATTTCCTGCACTGAGTATCCTTCCATATAATAAAGCAGGATTGCCGAGCGCTCGGCTTCGGATATCTTGGCCAGGGCGATGTACAGCTCCTGGTACCTGAAGGTGTCGTCGGCCCTTTCGCGCCCCGCCGTATGGTATGATGTTTCCAGCGGTTCGGTGATCCGGATGCTTCGCCTGCTGTTCAGAAACGCATTGTATCCGATCCGGTAGAGCCACGAATTGAATTTGTCTGGATCTTTGAGATCCTTGCAGGAAAGATAGGCTTTGACCAGCGACTCCTGCGCTATATCGTCGGCAAGAGACGTGTCGCCGCAGCAGAGTGCTGCCAGGAAGCGGCGGAACGCTTTCTGACAGCTCTCGACTCTTGCGATAAACTCTTCGCGGGTCATTTTAAAGTATTGTTATTTATGGTTCTTGTCGCAGTTGTCACCGATCTGTTTGCGTGTCACAAGGAATACAATCAGATAGCTGATACCGATGGCCAGGGAGCAGCCTCCGAAGATCAGCGGCATCGTTGCATCGTCGCGAATGAAGTCGGCTGAGTAATTCATGCCGCCTATGATGATCAGGACGATACCGGTGAAGAAAAAGATGCATCCGCGCAGCAGGCGTGCGTTGAGTATCTCAAGCGGCGTCTTCTTGGGCTTCTGCAGCGCCTCGGCCAGTTTGTCGGCATCGATCGTATTGTTCGACTCTATGGCCTTGATCAGGACCTTTGCCCGTTTGTTTTCGCTATTCATCGAGGCCAGGTATACGATGAGGACGATTGCGATCGGCATGATCGCGCAGATGAAGATAGGGATCAATTCTTTCATGACTTATTTGTTTTGTTTGTTTTTATTGTCTTTGTTTCTGAGATACCTCGTATGATAGACACGGCTGCCGTCATAAAAGTGACAGACAGAAACAAAAAAATGCGGCATACCGGTGTAATATCCTGGCCGCCGCATTGTTGCATGAATATATTTTTTACAGCTCTATCTCGATCGACACCGGACAGTGGTCGCTGCCGGTTATGTCGGACAGTATCTCGGCCGATCTGATGCGGTCCGCGATGCGTTCCGACACGAGGAAGTAGTCTATGCGCCAGCCTATGTTTTTCGCGCGGCTGTTGAACCGGTAGCTCCACCATGAGTATGCGTCCGTGACATCGGGATGCAGCTGTCGGAACGTGTCGACGAATCCGCATTCGAGCAGACGTCCGAATGCCTCGCGTTCTTCGTCCGTAAAGCCCGGATTCCGGCGGTTCGCTTTCGGATTCTTGAGGTCGATCTCCTTGTGCGCCACATTCATGTCGCCGCAGATGATCACCGGCTTCTCGCGGTCCAGGCTCTTTACATACTCGGCGAATGACTTTTCCCAGTCAAGGCGGTAGTCGAGGCGCGCCAGTTCCGACTGGCTGTTCGGGACGTATACGTTTACAAGGTATGCCGGCCCGAGGTCGACGGTGACCGTGCGTCCCTCGTGGTCATGGCGGTCGATGCCTATGCCGCGGCGGCTCGGTTTCTCCTCTCCGCGCGCCCATGTTGCAGTGCCCGAGTACCCCTTGCGGTCGGCGCAGTCGAAGTACGATGTATAGCCCTCGAATTCGAGCTCGATCTGTCCGGGCTGTATTTTTGTTTCCTGCAGGCATACGCATTCGGCGTCGAGCGCGTTGAATATTTCAGCGAAGCCTTTGCCCGCTATGGCCCGCAGGCCGTTGACATTCCAGGATATAAGTTTCATGGATCGCTCTGTTGAATTGTCAGATTTTCTTTCTGCCCGGATATGCTTCCAGCGCCTTGGCCAGCACTATCAGCGCCTTTCCGAGTTCTTCTGTGTTGAGTACATAGGCCATGCGCACCTCGTCGCGGCCCAGGCCCGGCGTGACGTAGAATCCCGATGCGGGAGCCATGAACACTGTCTGGCCCTCGTAGGAGAAATCAGTGAGACACCAGCGGCAGAAGTCGTCGGCATCCTCCACCGGCAGTCGCACCACCGTGTAGAAGGCCCCCATCGGAATCGGAGTGTAGCACCCCGGAATCTGATTGATACGGTCGACGAGGAACTTGCGCCGCTCTACATATTCGTTGTATGTCTCCAGCATATAATCCGGCGGCGTGTCGATCGACGCCTCCGCCACGATCTGGCCCAGCAGCGGCGGACTCAGCCGCGCCTGGCAGAATTTCATTACATTCTTCTTCAGCTCTTTGTGCTTGGTGATGAGAGCGCCGATGCGGATGCCGCATTCGTTGTAGCGCTTCGACACGGAGTCGATCAGCACCACCTGCTCCTCTATGTCCGGCAGATGGAACGCTGATATGTACGGGGCACCGGTATAGCAGAATTCCCGGTACACCTCGTCGGAGAACAGAAACAGATCGTGTCTTTTGACCAGGTCACGCAGCTGAAGCATCTCTTTCATGGTGTAGAGATAGCCTGTCGGATTGTTCGGGTTGCAGATAAGTATGCCTTTGGTGCGCGGAGTGATGAGCTTCTCGAATTCCTCCACCGGCGGCAGCTGGAATCCGTCGTCGATTGTCGACGGGATAGTGACTATTTTGGCTCCGGCCGAGATGGCGAATGCCATATAGTTGGCGTACGCCGGTTCGGGGACTATGATCTCGTCGCCCGGATCAAGACACGCCATGAATGCGAACAGCACGGCTTCACTGCCGCCTGTGGTCACGATTATATCGTCGACGTCGACATTGATATTGAACCGTTTGTAATACTCACGGAGTTTCTCGCGGAGCGATTTCAGGCCTTCCGAAGGGCTGTATTCGAGCACCTTGCGGTCGATATGACGCAGTGCTTCGAGAGCGACGGGTGGAGTAGGGACATCGGGCTGTCCTATGTTGAGGCGGTATACTTTAATGCCGCGGGCGACGGCCTCATTGGCATATTTTACGAGTCGTCGGATCGGCGATGCGGGCATCTCGGTGCCGCGTAATGATACTGATGGCATAATTGACTCACATTTCTGGATTAGGCTGCAAAGTTAGCGGTTTTTTGCTGATTTCTTTGCACGATATATTAAAAAAGCGGCAAAACCCGGTTTTTGTTCGGGCTTTGCCGCTGTATATTTCACTTTTCGTAGTTTCAGAATACCACCTTGCGCACATCCGTGCCCTGGCGGCGGATATAAAGATTTCCTGCCGCAGGATTGTCCACGCGCACGCCTTGCAGATTATAGTATTCCACGGGACAGTCGGCGTTGTCGTCGGCGATGTCGCTCACGCCGTTGTCTTTCCATGATATTGTCATGGCCTGTGAGTTGTTCCACATCTTGCCCACGTTGTCAATATCGAAGCCGAACAGCGGCATCGGGATCGTGATCGTCTGGTCGCCCATTGTCGAATTGTAGTGGTTGGCCTTGATCTGCTCGCGGCTCTGTCCGCGCTGTTCCAGCTGATACCCCGCGTCGGCTATGTAGTACGAGCGGATGTCATTGTCCTCGCGCGATATATAGCCTGAGAATTGCGGGGCTACCGTCACGAAGTCCGGATCAGTCGTATCGATGACTATGCGCACGTTGCTGCTGCTGAGGTTGGAGTAGGCCATGTCGAAGTCGGCGGATTTATAGGGGCTTACAAGGCACAGCAGGTCGGGGTTGTCGACATTCATCTCGATCTTGCACGTGAACCGGTGCTCGGTGTTGACGAACGGTATGTCGTTGTCGTCCTTGAAGCCGGGCACGATCCAGCCGTCGGTCACCGTGGCCGTGCCGAGCGATTCCCACTTGGCGTCCTCCTCGGCCGAGTTGTCGGGCAGCGTGATGCGGGCCGGGAAACTCGTCTCCCAGCCGGTTATGCTTCCCGTTGCCGACGAACAGAATGCTGGCTGACGCACGATGATGTCGTTACCCAGCATCAGCGACGAGCATTTCAGCAGGTTGATCACCTCGCGCTGCTGTCCCATGTTGTACATCGCTGTACCCATGTCGGTTATATAATATGTGTAGGTGCCGCTCGCTTCGTCCGCATCGGCATCCGTGAAGCCGCTGTACTGCGGCTGGATGATGACAAACGTACGGTCGCGGGCATCGATCACTATGTCGGCCGCTTCCGGCTTGAGATTGTAATTGCTCAGATGGAAGTCTGCCGACCCGAATGGGTTGATCAGCTTGTAGATGCCGGGGGTCGTTACATTTTCTTCTACCGGAACCTGGAATGGACATGTGGCCGGATTGATCTGCTTGCCTTCCTCGTCGACATAACCGGGAGTGATCCAGCCGTCGACCACGGTGGCCATCCCGATCGGGCGCCACTCGTCGGCATTTGCAGCCGATGTGGCAGTAAGCAGCATTACACCTAATGCGAAGTAGCAATGTTTCATTTTTACCTTGGTTTTGATTTCATTTTGCAAAGTTAATTCCATTTTTGAAATCACCAACATTTTTAATACAAATATTTTTAAAATCTGTTTTTTGCGCCGAATTATTTTTTTTCACCGCTATTAATTGCAAGCCCCGGAAAAATGACATAACTTTGCGTGATAATAGATACGGATGGATACACTGCATCACAAACAGGAACTGCTCGACAAGCGCTATCTGCGCATGGCCGCTATCTGGGCCGAGAATTCGTACTGTCAGCGCCGCAAGGTCGGGGCGATAATCGTCAAGGATCAGATGATTATTTCCGACGGTTACAACGGCACCCCCGCCGGTTTCGAGAACGTGTGCGAGGACGAGAACGGCATCACCAAGCCCTATGTCCTGCATGCCGAGGCCAACGCCATCACAAAGGTCGCCCGGAGCAACAATGCCAGCGACGGCTCCACGCTCTATGTCACAGCCTCTCCGTGTGTCGAATGTTCCAAGCTGATCATCCAGGCCGGAATCCGCCGCGTGGTATTCAACGAGCTCTATCGTATCACTGACGGTATAGAGTTGCTCCGGCGGGCAGGTGTCGAATGCGTGCATATATCCGATATTGATTCCAAGTAGACAGTTTTGAGAAGAAGATGAATAACGGTTCGCGTTTAAGAAATTGGTTCCCCCTTGTCGGAGCCCTGTTGCTCGTTGCTGGTATGTGGATCGGCTACCTCCTTGCCGACGGCGACAGGCTTACACCCGCTCAGAAGAAACTCAATGAGATTTTTGCCATTATTCAGGATGAATATGTCGAGGAAATCAATGAGGACAGCCTCGTCGAGATGGTTATTCCCGAATTGCTGCGCAATCTTGATCCGCACTCCATGTATATCGCAGTGAAGGATCTTGAAAAGGTGAACCGCGACCTCGAAAGCTCGTTTTTCGGCGTCGGCATCCAGTTCCAGCTCATGCAGGATTCCATTTGTGTGGTTGAAGTCGTATCGGGCGGACCGGCCGAACATGTAGGCCTCCTTGCCGGCGACCGCATCATAGAAGTCGACGGCAAGAGAATGACCGGCAAGGACATCACCACCGAGGATGTGATGAACGCTCTCCGGGGCGAAAAGGACACGGAGGTGGTGGTTACCGTGAAGCGGTCTACGTCCCCGCGGCCACTTACCTTTACGATTGTCCGCGGCGAGATTCCCTCCGTGTCGGTCGACGCATCCTATCTGATCAACGACACTACCGGATACGTCCGCGTCAATAAGTTCGCCGCAAACACCTACGCCGAATTCATTCAGGCTGTCAACGCGCTGCGCGTCAAGGGCGCCCGAAACTATATCCTCGACCTGCGCGGCAACACCGGAGGCCTTCTCGACCAGGCCATCCTTATGGCCAACGAATTCCTGCCCCCGATGCGTTCGATCGTCAATGTCAAGGGCCGCAAGGCTGAGGAGGACGCCAACTGGCTCTCCGACGGCCAGGGCATTTTCCCCTACGACCGCCTGGTGATACTCGTCGATGAATTTACCGCAAGCTCCTCCGAGATTGTCGCCGGCGCCGTCCAGGACAACGACCGCGGCCTGATCATCGGACGCCGTACTTTCGGCAAGGGCCTTGTGCAGCGCGGTATCACCCTGAGCGACTCGTCACAGATCCGCCTTACCGTCCAGCGCTACTACACCCCCTCCGGCCGGTGCATACAGAAAGACTACACCCCCGGCGCCAACGACGACTATCAGAGCGAGATCCTCGACCGTTACTCCAACGGCGAGGTGTTCAGCGCCGATTCAATCAAGGTCGACGAGTCAAACGTCTTCGAGACCGTTTGCGGCCGTAAGGTCTACGGCGGAGGCGGCATCATCCCCGATGTCTTCGTCCCCAGTGACACCGCCTATGTCACGAGCTATTACCTCTCTGTAGCCAACAGCGGTATACTCAATAAATTCGCCTACGAATACGCCGACCTCAACCGCGCCGACCTCTCCAAGGCCCGCGATGTGCAGCAGCTTCTGCGCCTCCTGCCGCCCGACAATGTCCTGCTTGCCGCACTTGTCGACTACGCCGCCCAGAACGGCGTCGCCAAGCGCTGGTACTACATCAACATTTCGGCTCCGTTGATTGTTAATCAACTGAAAGCTCTGATCGCGCGCGACATCCTCGGCATGAACGCCTACTTCGAGATTGTCAATGAGAAGGATCCCGTTGTGCTCGAAGCCGTAAGGCAGTTCTCATCCGGAATGGTCGGCATGGTCGGTAGCCCGAAAAAATGATTAGCTATTCAGATTGACCATGGATAAGGAAGCGATAAGGTCGCGTGTAAAGGCGCGCAAGAATCTGTTGGACCCCGTGGAGCGCGCCACAGCCGCCGCACAGGTCTTTGATCTCGTCGAAAAGACGGCCGCATTCATCATGTCGGAGCATATACTCATGTATCATTCTCTGCCTGACGAACTTTCGACACGCGACTTTATTGACCGCTGGCATCACCGCAAGCATTTCTACCTGCCGCGCGTCAACGGCGTCAACCTCGATATCCTCCCTTACGACCGTTCGCGGCTTCATCTTGGCGCTTTCAATATCGAGGAACCCGATGGCGACGACACCGTCGACATTTCAGCTATCGAGCTCATCATTGTGCCCGCAGTCGCCTACGACCGCCACGGCAACCGTATCGGACGCGGCAAGGGCTTCTACGACCGCCTGCTCCGCGATTCACACGCTGTCACCGTCGGAGTGGCTTATGACTGTCAGCTTGTCGATGACATCGAGCCCGACGAATTCGACGTCCCCGTCGACTATGTTGTTACCGAAAAAGGCATCATACGTGTGTCATGACCGTCGGATACGAAAGTCTTAAGGCCGAAGAACTCCGGCTGCGCTACAGCGAACTCCTCAGGGATCCCTCCGTATTTCCTACGTCGGCCAACTGGGACTACATCATATCCAACCGCATGGATGGCCTCGGCGATCTCCTGTACATGAAATACAGGACTGCGCGCGACATTGACGATGCCGACCGCGATGAGCTTCACACCGTTGCCATCGAGAAATTCCCGCTTTATCTCAAGGCCGTCGACGCAGGCTATGCGGCCGAGGTCCTCTACGCCCATATGGCCGACGGCGACATTGTCTGCGACCTTATCCGCGGATGCCGCCTTTTCAGCGCCCGTCACATTTCCGACCGCATTGAGGCCCTCGGCGATCTGTCCGTCCTTGATGTCATCGACGCCTATCGCGAGGAATATGACGACGCCGAGTATCAGGCCATGCGCGATCTCGACGCTCTGCTCGGGCGCCTCCCGCGCCTTGGCCGCGTGGAGAATGTCAGAGGTCTGCTCGGCACAAGTCTTAAGTACATCTGCCCCGCCGGCCACGTCAACGATTCCTCCGCTACCTACTGCACTCACTCCGGATGCGGTCTCGACGCCTGCGGCGTGACAAAAAAACAGGCGGAAGCGATCGGACGCTTCCGCCATAGACTCGTGGCTTTAGGCAACCTTATCTGACGGCCACCTTCTTTCCTTCGATAAAATACAGACCCGGCGCAAGTCCGTCGATTATGTTCGTGCCGGCCTTTATCGCGCGGGTGAAACTGCGGCCGGCTACGTCGCTGACTCTCACTATGCCGTCGCGCGGCGATACCACATGGATCACACTGCCTGCCGCATGTATCTCGAGGCTCTCGGCTGTGATGTCCGCAGCCCCGTTGCCGATATAGCCTTTGCGGTTGTATATGCCTCCGTCCACGAACTCCAGATCATCCGTCTGGTTGTCGCCCTTGGCATTACCGTTGTTGAATATCACCATGGTGTTCTCCGGCAGTTCGTCGGCCTTGAACGTGAGTTTGTAATAGCCCGTAGCCTCATCCAGTTCGATCTTGTTGCCCGGCCAGCCTCCGTTGAGTGTGATTGCCGAATTCCCGGTCGTGTACCACACGTACGCGTGCACCTCGTTCCAGTACGGGAGTAGATTGTTCTGATAGTATGCCGTGAATGTCTGCTGGATACCCCACTGCGACTGCAGCCACCGTTCGCTCTGGCGCAGGCGGTTCTTCACAGTTTCGGCTTTTGCTTCGACGTCGGCGTTGCCGTAGTCGGGCCAGCGCTCGGCGTCGCATACCGCAGCCGCCTTGATCAGTTCGGCATAGCTGTCGATATAATCGTAGATTTCATTGTAGCGTGTCGTGCGGAATTCTTTCCATACCTCCTTCACCGTTTCCATGAAATGCGGATGCATGCACATCTGGCGTATCCACGTGTTGTGCCACTGGCGTCCCTGGTATATGTACTGCGTCTTGTCGAAGGTGAATGCGTTGCCGAAATCCCATACCGGGCCGAACATCCACTTCCCGTCGCCCTGGTTTTTGTACAGATAGCAGCTTCCGTGGAATGATTCGAAATCGTCCACCACTTCCTGTGTTATGTAATAGCGGGCGAGAATATCCGTATCCACGTACTCCTCCCACGAATTGTCATTCAGGTCGGGCAGATAGATGGCGTCGTTGATGGCCGTCATCTGTTCGGTCAGATATGCTTTCTGAGGTTCCGACAGTTCCTCGGGAGTCTTGTACGTGAATGTGATCTTGCTTTCGTCGGCATCCTTCTCGTAGAGGGTGATGTGCGGATCGTCCTCATAGTTGTCGATTTCCACGAGCCATCCGCCTGTGATTTCCTCCGGAGCGGTGGCCAGGTCAGGCTGTTCGACGATGTTCACGCGGTCTTTGTCCACGCGGATTGTCTCCGTCAGGAAATACAGGCCTATGTAGTCGCCGTTGAGCACCACTTCCACCGGCGCGTCGGCCGGAGTCCACGGCATGCCGATCATGCGCGATATCTGGAAGCCCACGATGTTGCGCATGAAGCCGAACGTGTCGTCCGCATGTGCCAGCAGGGCGAAGTGCTTGCTTTTGTCCATTCCCAGCAGGGCCTGCTTCGAGTCAAGCTTGATCCGGTACGGCTTTTTGTCGAAGCCCCACCACGAATAGTTGCCGCGGCCGCGGATCTGCATTGTCAGCGGTTCGGCCGCCGAGCCGAGCGGCTTGATGTCCTCGATACCCATGTTGTCAAGATAGTAGGTCGCCTTGACGTAATCTTCTTTCGAGGTGATTGCCTGGCCGTTCTCGGTGGCGATGAACAGCACCGGAAGCGTGCCTGAGTAAGTCACCGCTTCGGCCGCCACCGCAGATGCCGCGAGGACCATTAGAGATAATAGTTTTCTCATGATATTTGTAGTATGATATAAATAATGCACCGGCGTCTCAACAATGAGATACCGGTGCAAAGATACTCAAAAAATGCAGTTCTGCAAAATCAGCGTGCGGCCACTACCTCGATTTCGACCAGCACCTTTTTGGGCAGATCCTTCACGGCCACTGCCGAGCGGGCCGGGTAGGGGGCTGTGAATGCCTGGCCGTACACTTCGTTCATGGCCTGGAAATCGTTCATGTCGGCCAGAAACACCGTCGTTTTCACGACGTTGTCAAGCGTCAGTCCGGCTTCGTTCAGTATGGCGCTGACATTGGCTATGGCCTGCACGGTCTGCGATTTGATGTCCGACGGTATTGTGCCGTCGGCCGGATTGATTGGAATCTGGCCCGATGCGAATACGAAAGCACCGGTGTCTATGGCCTGGCTGTAGGGGCCGATTGCGCCCGGAGCGTTCTGTGTGGCGATGATTTTCTTCATAGGTTATTGTCTTTTGTAGGTTTTATGTTGATTTTTATATCGGTCAGTCTGATTGTCGACGTCACCTCCGTCTCTGCCTCGAGTATGCGGCTGTAATCATCCACCACACCCGGGAAATTATTATTGAATTCAGGTATGAAGTCGGCCGAACCCGTCTTGTTGAGACGGTCGAACACGTAGGCCACCGTCAGTTTCGAGGGATCCACCGCCGGCTGGTAGCCGCGAAGCTCCGTCTGTGGATCTATCTCCGCCACCGACAATATCCTGGCCGCAACCATCTTGTCGCAGATTATGGTCACCAGCTTCGGTGGCAGATTATAGTTCTGAGCCATGAATTTGACTGTGGTGGCGCCATCTCCGGCATTGAAGCGCTGCACCACCACGGCCCCCACGGCGATAGTCAGCCGCGCGTAGTACGACGACGACATATTGGCTATCGCGTCATTGAAACTGTACATGAATATATTCTGCGACGAATAGCACACCACCGCACCCGCGAACGTCACCACGTACACAAGCTGCAGCCATATCAGCATCAGCGGCAGAAACGACACCGACCCGTAGATGGCATTGTAGCGCGCCACATACATCTGGCCCGTGACGAATATCCACTGCAGCAGCATGAAGCCCGATCCCGCCAGCAGCCCGGGAATCACGGCGTTGGCCAGTTTCACCTTCGTGTTCGGCATCAGTATGTACAGCAGCGTGAAGAAAAGACACGTCAGCAGCCACGACATCACCTCTACAAAGGCCGAGATCACCGGAGTGAGGAACGGGAAGTCGAATATCGCGCGCAGGGTCGAACTCAGCAGAAGCGTCATGCCGCTGGCGCATATCAGCACTATCGGAAGTATGAGCAGCATCGCCGTGTAGTCCGTGATCTTGCGGCCGAGGCTCCGGCCGTTCTTCACGCCCCATATCGTGTTGAAAGTATCCTCTACGCTGCTCATCATCGATATCAGGGTCCACAGCAGGAACACAAGTCCCACACCCAGGAATACCCCCTCCGACGATGCGCTCAGATAGGAGTCCACAAAGTTCAGGGCATAGCTCACGGCCTGGCGCTGCGCCGGGAACACGGCCATCAGCTCATCCTCAAGCACCTTCTGCAGCCCGAAGCCGCGCCCTATGGCGAAAAGCAGGGCCAGCGCAGGCACTATCGCCAGGATCGTGCGGTAGGTCATGGCGCACGCATGCGTCTGTATGTCTCCGTTGAAGAACGATCGCACCGAGAGGTTCAGCGTCTTTATCACGTTCACCTTCCACGAGCGCCGCGTGTCATGCCACACATCCCTGGAACAATAGTCCCAGTACCCTGCGGCACGCTCATACCATCCGGTGACTTTCGTTATCAGCGACATATCCTTCTCATATCAGTATGCACCGCACCTTGCCCACCGGAAGTTTCCCTTCAAGCTGCACGGGCAGCCTCCGGTCGTCGGCTGTGATCCACGCATCCATGTCGTCGGATGTCTTCTTGCCGCCGTCGCCGGTGAAGATGAAGGTTATGTGGTAGCAGCGGTAGCTCTTGCCGTCTACCTTCACTGTCTCTATACCGTGATATTCCAGAGTCAGCGCCTCCTTGCGCTTGCCCGAAAAGATCGACACGGTGTGTTTCTGCCCGTTTGTCCATTTGTCGAAAGGCAGCGACCGCATATAGTAGAACGACGACAGCATGTCCACCGTCGTGCCTGCCGACTGCAGCGACAGCTTCTGGTTCACGGTTTCCTTGCCTTTCTTTACGACTCGTCGGCTGCACATGCCCGTCACCTGCGATCCCGAGTAGGAGAAACGCACTATGTCGTGCTTGTGCTCGCCCCCTTCGTTGGCTATCTTTTCATAGAAAGTGGGCCGGAATCCTTCTTTTGAGATCACGCCGTTGAGCGTGTCGCGCACCATGTAGAAGTGGTCGGCCCATGGCTCTGACCGGGCCGTGAGCTGCGTCGAATAATAGTCGCCGCGGTCGCGGATGGTGATCGTGGCCGTTCCCGCCTGTTTGTTGATCAGCCCCCACTTGTACATTACCTTGTATCTGACCGTTTCGTCATGAAAGGTATGTGTGGCGGACGCTGCGATAGCTATTGCGGCGAATAGCAGGAGAATCAGTCTTTTCATATCTTATATAACCGGAATCTTGATGCAAAGTTTACGGTGCGTGCCGATTCCTATGCAGGGCGCGTGCGCGTCCTCCGGAAAAAAGATGGCGAACTGCCCCGGGCGCACATGGATCAGGCACTGCGCCTGGTCGCCGTAGAACCCGATGTCGGATTCCTCCTCATAAGGCTGCGTAGGCAGGATCAGGTCTCCGCGGCGCGCCCAGCCTATGGTTTCGGTGCCTTTCAGCGGCACATGTATGTCGATGTAGTTCTCATGCACCTCCAGCCTGGCGCGCTCGCGCGGCATCAGCCCGGGGGCCTCGGCCTTTACGGTGATGCCGTCGCCGATATCGGTGACGCCTTCTTCGAATTCGGCTTCATTGTAGCCGCGCAGCCAGTCGAGGGCTTTGGCTATGCGTGGTGAGAGGGAGCGGTAGCGCTCGGCTTCTCTGAGGCTTGACAGTATCATGGTCCTTAGTCGTTTGTCGGTGTGAAATCAAGGGGGAGCATGGCCCGTGAACTTTGCTCTATGTGTTTGTTCCGCCAGCACTTGCGGCATACGGCCACATACCTGTCGTCGCCGCCTATCTCTACCTGGGCGCCGTCCTCCACGAAGTCGCCGTTGCTGTCGATGCGGGCGTTCACGATCGTCTTGTGTCCGCAGTTGCACGTCGATTTTATCTCGTCTATCGTGTCCGCGATCTCGAACAGACGCCGCGAGCCTTCGAACAGATGGCTCTTGAAGTCCGTCCGCAGTCCGTAGCATATGACGTTGCTGCCGAAGTCATCCACCACACGCGAGAGCTGGTCCACCTGCGCTTCCGACAGAAACTGTGCCTCGTCGATCAGGTACCAGTCCACTATCCGGCCGTCTTTCTCGTAAAGGTCCGCCGCCATCTGATACAGGTCGGTGTTCCCGTAGATCCACCGGCATTCACGTTCGATGCCGATGCGCGAGTGGATCACATTCTTGGTCTCACGCGTATCGATCACAGGCTTCATGCACATGTAGTCCATGTGCCTTTCCTCGAAATTATATGCCGTAGTCAGCAGTATGGCGGTCTTGGCCGACCCCATCGTGCCGTATCTGAAGTATAGTTTGCCTTTTCTGTACATCTGTTTTCGTGATGAATTATCGTATGTCAAAGGTAGCAACTAATCGTGGCCCGCGCAAAAAATATCCTGGATTTTTATCTACAATCGCGCGTTTTTGCTCTCCGTCCATGCCGACGGGGCCGCATCGGCGGCTTCCTTTGTGGCTTCACCGCTGTGCGACCCCGTCTGATCGGTTATATGGAATATTATTCCTGTACGAGGCTTACGAGAAGTTCTTTTTCGTCCTCCGGATCAACCGTGATGTTGATCTTGCCTTCGCGGGCGAGCCAGCCCAGGGCGGCGAAGATAGCCTTGTCCTTAAGCTTGGTTGCTTTCTTGAGCTGCTTTACGCCCAGAGCGTCTGCCGAGTTGAGAGCCTGCCACACGGCGCCGGCGTTTGTGCCGATTTCTTCTACATTCATAGTCGGAAATTTTTATATTGTTAGACAAATATATTGAAACGGGTTATAAATGCTTTCATTTTGTTTGCAAATATAAGCATTAATTTTCATTCAGTCATGTTATTATAATAACAAAATTTTATTAAATTTGTTTCATTTCGTCTAACGCTCTTACTCTCAGTTATATAAAAGCGGCGGCCGACA
>OLSQ01000099.1_pt1 | contig 89107 bp, 75 predicted proteins | sample 1672561 | NCBI WGS metagenome assembly OLSQ01 (sample SAMEA3136699, study PRJEB25190) | human gut metagenome | biome: human gut; feature: human-associated habitat; material: faeces | place: Austria | collected 2013
CAAGCTATAAGTTCAGAATAAGAGCGTACAAGACTTACGGAAATACTAAGCAGTATGGCTCGTGGAGCAAGGTGCTTACGGTAAGGACAAAGAGGTAAGCGGACTTAATAGTTTGCATCGGATACATATTGTACCGAAAGATTCGTTATAAGGAGAGGATAACATGAAAGTGAAAAAGTGGCTGCTGGGTCTTGTGACCTTTGCGGCGATGGTTGTAATCTGTGCGGTGTGCGCGGGGGCGGAGACTTATGGGGATTTTGAGTATAGTGTGCTTGATGATGGTACGGTGGAAATTACAAAGTATATCGGTAGTGCGGAAAAGGTTGAAATTCCGGAGAAGATTAACGGGAAGAGTGTGACAAGTATAGGCAATTATGCTTTCGAATATTGTGAGAATATCACAAGTGTCACAATACCAGACAGTGTGACGAGTATAGGTTTTCGTGTTTTCAGCAATTGTACAAGTCTTACAAGCATAACTATTCCGAACAGCGTGACGAGTATAAGTGGTGAAGCTTTTGAAAATTGTACAAGTCTTACAGCAATAAATGTTGCATCTGAAAACTCAAATTATGTTTCCGTAAATGGCGTCCTCTACAATAAAGATAAAACTACTATAATATGTTATCCTGCCGGAAAAAAAGATAATAATTATAAGATACCGGACAGCGTGACAGAGATAGACGATTATGCTTTCAACGGCTGCATAAGTCTTTCAAGTGTAACGATACCGAACAGTGTGACGAGTATAGGCGTTTATGCTTTTGAATATTGCGCAAGCCTAAAAAGTATAACGATACCGGACAGTGTGCCGTTGGTAGGTCCCGGAGCTTTCAGCAATTGCACAAACCTTACGAGTGTAACGATACAGAACGGTGTGATGTATATTGGTAATGAAGCTTTCGCCAATTGCACAAGTCTTACAGGTATAACGATACCGGACAGTGTGACGTGGATAGGCAGGTATTCTTTTGATGGTTGCACAAGCCTTACGAGTATAACGATACCGAACAGTGTGACAAGTATAGGTAAAAAAGCATTTGGATATTATTATGACTATGACATGAACTGTGGTGTGAAATACAACGATTTTAAAATCAAGTGCTATTCCAATACAGTCGGTGAGCAATACGCAAAGGACAACGGCTTTACATATGAATTGCTTGACCAGCCTACTATTGCCAATGTTACCGGCTTCAAGGTTAAGTCAATATTCAGCACGAACGTAACATTACAGTGGAACAAGAATGCAAATGCAAGCGGTTACGAGATAGAGCAGTACAAGAGTGGCAAGTGGGTCAACGTTGCAAAGATAACAGGCAACGCAACAACTTCATATACCGTCAAGGGATTAGCGGCAGGAACAGCAGGATACAAGTTCCGTATGAGAGCGGTTAAGGACGGTGCTTACAGTGATTATACATCGGCACTTTCCGTTAACACAAACCCCTACGGCGTTGGCGGATTCAAGTGTTCGTCAAAGACAAGTACATCTGTTACATTGAAATGGAACAAGGGTACGACTGCAAGCGGTTACCAGTTACAGCAGTATAAGGACGGTAAGTGGGTAACCGTTTACACGGGTACTAAGGCTATCGATACAAGCTACACTGTAAAGAATCTCAAGGCAGGCACAGCCGGCTACAGATTCAGAATAAGAGCGTACAAGACCTACGGAAATACTAAGCAGTACGGCTCGTGGAGCAGTGAGGTAAAGGTAAATACCAATCCTTACGGCGTTGGCGGTTTCAAGTGTTCGTCAAAGTCGAGTACATCTGTGACATTAAAGTGGAACAAGGGTACGACAGCGAGCGGTTACCAGTTACAGCAGTACAAGAACGGTAAGTGGGTGACTATTTACACCGGTACTAAGGCTACCGATACAAGCTACACTGTTAAAAAGCTCAAGGCAGGCACTGCCGGCTACAGATTCAGAATAAGAGCATATAAGACTTACGGAAACACTAAGCAGTATGGTTCGTGGAGCAGTGAGGTAAAGGTTAACACCAATCCCTACGGCGTAGGCGGATTCAAGGCTAAATCCACAGCCAAGACTTCAATAACGCTCGGCTGGAACAAGGGTACGACCGCAAGCGGTTACCAGTTACAGCAGTACAAGGACGGTAAGTGGGTGACTGTTTACACGGGTACTAAGGCCACTTCTACAAGCTGTACGGTCAAGAGCCTGAAGGCTAACACAAGCTATAAGTTCAGAATAAGAGCGTATAAGACTTACGGAAATACTAAGCAGTACGGCTCGTGGAGCAAGGTGCTTACGGTAAGGACAAAGAGGTAAGCGTTAAAATCAAACAGTTAAAATCGGGTATCGGTGTAAAAGCCGGTGCCTGATTTTTTGTGCAGTGAAATTTATCAGGGACTGCCGGCACACAAAGTCGCTCTGTGTCATAAATTGAAACGGGTACCCGGAAAAACTTATTTCAAGGAGGAAAATCAATGGCAACATTCACAAACGTTGCTACCCTTTCGTATAACGGCACAGTAGTAAATTCAAACGTAACCACAGGCGAAATACAGCAGACGCTGTCCGCAACAAAATACGCCCTTTCCGAAACCTACAGTCCCGACAGCGATATAACCTATATCGTGAATATCGTCAACAACGGCAGTACGGTTTTTTCAAACCTTACGCTGACCGATAATTTAGGTGCGTATGCCTATGAAACGAATACGGTATATCCGCTGAGCTACACGGGAGATATCCGCTTTTTTATAAACGGCGTTCTCCAGACTGCTCCGACAGTTACCGCAGGACCTCCGCTGTTATTACAGGCATAAATGTTCCTGCAAATTCGGAGGCTCAGATCGTCTATAAGGCGAAAACCACTGCGTATGCGCCGCTTGATACCGAATCGTCTATTACCAATAACATTACGGTAACGGGTGGCGGAATCGCAGAACCCGTCACTGCAACCGAAACAGTCAATGCGGTTGTCGGTGCGATTCCTGATATCGAAAAGGCGCTCAACCCGCTCGTAGTCAGCGAAAACGGTCAGATAACCTATACGTTTACAATCACCAACAAGGGCAACACAGCGATCACACAAGCCGATAATGTTGTGCTGCGTGATGTGTTCAATCCCATTCTGAAAGGTATTACGGTAAGCTATAACGGCGCGCCTCTTGCCGATACGGGGTACACCTATAATGAAAACACAGGTGTGTTTGAAACGGCTCAGGGCGCAATAACAGTACCTGCGGCAACATTCACAACCAACGCCGACGGCACAATAGCCGTAACGCCCGGCAAAACGACAGTTACGGTTACAGGCACACTCGGATAAATTGTTATAAGCAAATAATCGGCGGAGCGGCACGGCACTATGCTGTGCCGCTCAAACTGCGGAAAAACCTCTTGTAAGTATAAAATGGGATGTAGGGTATTGCTTGCCAAAAGCTGTAAGCAAGGACGCTTATATCAGCTGAATCTAGCCGTTATGCATGGATGCACAAATGGCTGTCGATGCACAGACGCAACGGCACAAACAGCTGACTTTGCAGAAATGCAAAACCGGCAGAGCAAGCAATGCTAAACACCCCATTTTTCACAACGATAGAGGTTTTCGTCTTGTGCGCTTGTAAACATTTCCACTCGCTTTTTACCGTTTTCCGCAGGGTCGCAGGTAATGCTGTTCATCCCTGACATCGTGAGTAATTATATCAAAACCGCAGAGGAATAAAACAGGGTAAAGAGGAAAGTGAAAAATCTTTCCGTTTTTATACGTCAGATTTTGCTTTGATACCCAATATCTTTGCATTGAAATATATGTTTAAATCGTGTATAATAAGAACATCTCCTGAGGGAGAAATACATAAGGAGGTCGTTACAATGTGCAATTTCTTTAACGTATGCAGCTTTGCAGACCTTTGCAATGCTATAAAGGCGCTTTGCGGCAAGTTCGGCTGCTGATTGCGGCTATGTTCCCCGTTTCTCTGATCCGTTGAAACGGGAGGTATGATATATCATAAAAACAGCGGAAGCCTATGGTTGCCGCTGTTTTCATTTGTATATTTGTCCTCTGTTGTCTGCATTTGTAATGCGGTTTCGCAGAGTTTGACGTTTTATTGCATTCAGTCCCGTTTAGCGCATTTTCATCTCAATGGCGCACAAAAATCAAAAATCCCTAAAAACAGAAAAAACGCACTGCAAGCTAAATGGCTTAACAATGCGGTTTAACGTGGAGCTTGTGACGGGACTCGAACCTGCGACCTGCTCATTACGAATGAGCTGCACTACCAACTGTGCTACACAAGCGAAAACATTGGCATATTATATTACTTAGCTCAAAATGTACTTGAAATAAGTAACGGAATATGATAAAATATATATAGTCGCATTCGGGAGAATACCTCGAAATCGACTATATAATTATATCGTATTTTTATTTTGTTGTCAAGAGCTTTTTGACAGAAATGAGGCAATTTTGATAAAAAGGTCATCGGTTGCAAGAGCAGTGGGAGTTGTTGTCGGAATAGCGCTTATTGTACTTGCGGTTTTCCTTGCCGTTACTTCAATGCTGTTTTCTTTCGGTAGCGGTTCTGCACCGGATATATTTGGCTATAATGTTTACATAGTACAGGATAATGATTTCTACCGGCTTAAGGCAGGCACAGCCGCTATAGCGCAGAAGGTTTGGCCCGACGAGGTAAACAACGGAGAGCTTATAATATATAATCGGTATGAAAACGGCGGAGCACAGCTTGCGAAGGTAAATTCCTCCACGCTTAAGGAAGGTGTGATGAGTTTTGATGTTGAAACTCAAGGGGGAGAAAATATTACAATATCACAAAGTCAGCTTGTTGCAAGAGTTAACTATTGCAGTGATTTTCTCGGTGCGGTGATCGGTTTTGCAATGTCGCCGTTCGGCGTGATGGCTATTGCTATACTGCCGTGTCTTGCAATAGTTGCATTCGAGATAGTCAAATTCATTTTCTCAAAGCGCCCGGTGCCTGAGGTCGAGCCGGTCAGGATCCAGGAAGAAACACCTGTATATGCGCCTGTTGTAAACGATAAGCAGGAACAGGTAAAGGTTACTGCTAATAAGGCAAAGTTGCCTTCCTTATCGGATAAACCGGGTTTGCCGCATAAACCGCTTGCTGACGGCGTACACAGCAAGACCGATGAATTTACCGACCGCCTGAGGGCAAAGCACAGTGTGGCTGATACAGCCGATGAGATCAAAGACAAAGCAGATTTTTCTGATGCCGCAAAACGCAGAATGTCGGCAGACAGAAAGCAGACGGAGAAAATCGCAAAACCGGCAGAAGCTGTTACAGATCCTGTAGCGCCTGTCGGCAGACCTGCCCGCAGAGCTGCTCAGGTTCAGGAAAAGACAGAAGCGGATAAAATGTCTGTACCTGCTAATAAGGAAAAGCCTGCGGCGGGATCGGAGCCAGATATATCGCTTGTGTTCAGAGATGACGAGGACAAGAGATATGATATAGACGATATTCTTGCCGATATAGAAAAACGGCATCATTGACGGGCTGAAACACAGAAAGAAAAGTAAGAACGAAAGAGAGAACACTTACAATGAACAAAAAATCAGATACTGTGAATTCAGAGCTTCGTGACAAGCTGTTCATCGTATTGGCAATAACCGGCTGTATATCGAATATAGCGGGATTTACCGCAAATGCGGCGATATTCGGATTTACTCCCCAGACCTTATTCTGTGCGGCTTGTGCACTTATAATTATAGCATCGTCATTGGTCGGTTTTCTGACCGGAAGAACCTATGTCGCTACGATTATAATACTTCTTGTGCTTGGGTTTGTCGAGTTCCCGATATTGTATATCTCATACGGCGCAAGTACGGCGGTGTATATGCTTGTTGCGGAAATCGGAATTATCACTTTTATGAAGCCGGTGCACAGAGTTGTAATGGGGGCGGCGGTGTTCGTTGCAGATATAGCCGCATTTGTTGTCAGAAGCAGATTTCCTCAGCTGAATATGGCTAATGACAATATGGAGCTTGACACGCTGTTTTCATTCATTATAGCATTTATAGGCATAATGGTTGCGGTCGCAATAGTAATAATTCAATTTGAACGTCAGGCAAAACAGCTCAGTGAAATGGGTGAGGAGCTTACTCTCGCTGTGAATACCGATCCGCTGACCGAGATAAGAAACCGCCGTTATCTTATGCAGTATCTTGAAAAACAGACGGCGCAGATGGGCGATGAAAAGCACTGTGCGGTGCTTATAGACCTTGATCTGTTCAAGTCTGTAAACGATACATACGGTCATGTGTTCGGAGATAAAGTACTCAAGCAATTTGCAGATACGGTAAAGAAAAACCTGGGAGAAAACGATCTTATCGCACGTTTCGGCGGCGAGGAATTTATGATACTTTTCGGAACGGACAACGAGGAAGAGATCATAACGACAATGGACACAATCGGCAAGGAGTATGCGATTTTCTCGGAAAAAGAGAAAGGCAAGGAATTTACATTCAGTGCCGGAGCAGCGCTTTACGGCAAGAACAGTTCTATAACCGATATATTCACAACCGCCGACAAACGATTATACAAGGCTAAAGCGGCAGGAAGAAATATGATTGTGATGGATTGAGAACAGAAAGATATAATGCCCCACCGGTGAGGTGGGGCATTCGGTTTGTAATAGTTTTTATACTGAACAACATATTCGTAAATCATATCTTAGATAAGACCGATATCAACATTTTCTTTAGCACCGAACTCAGTGGTGAGTGATCATATAGCATATGCTGTACATTAAAACGGACAAGAAATACCCGCAGAATTTTCGTAACTCTGCGGGTAAGATATTCAGTTTATATCTACAAAATCAAAGCTGTTGAAAAGTATTTCAAGAACGCTTGCATATGTTCTTTTGAAATCAAATGTTAATCCGTTTTCGTCGGTAAGAACACCGCGTTCACAGTTCTTGCCGCTGAATACAAAATATTCATTCCACGATGAACCGTCATAATAATAGGTTATTGTAATGCCGCTGTCAAGATCGCCGGTGTAGGTGCCGTTAAGTACGCCTGTATCATTTGAAGAAAAGTACTTGACAGTCTTTGAATCGTTGTCGAAAATATAATATACCGAATATTCACCAAGATCACGTTCGTATGCATAGTCGTATACTGCTCCGGGTGAGTAGTCATCCTTTACGGCGTCTGCGGAACTTATGACTTCGGAAGAAGCGGCAGAAGAACTCGTTACAGACGAGGCAGAATTATCTGAAGAAGCTGAAGATTCTTCAGAGCTGTTATCCTGACTGTCTGAGGAAGAGCTTTCGTTGCCGGGCGTTTGATCATAAACGCCTACGCTAAGACTTGTGCAATGAAGATTTACTTTGTATGTGCTGTCGCCCGATACGTTTACATTCAGCGTTCCCTTGACTGTGTTGTCATCTTCGCATTCAAAACGGAATATGTGCCCGCCCTTTTTCAGCGTACAGGGATAGGTTTCTGTAGTTCCGTGAGCTAATGTTCCGAGTAAACTGTCATCTGCGTATATTTTTACGTTGTACTTGCTGAAAGCTATATTCCTGTCGCAATCTGCAACCAGTTCAACTTTATATTCCGGTACTCCGATAGAAACAGAGATCATATTATTGCCTTTATAGTCGGCTGTGAGCCTGTATCCGTCTTCGTTTTCAGCCGAATAGTGCTTTTCGCTTTCGTCCTCGTTATACACATAGCCGCCTTTTTTTACTTCTGCCACATAATCCTTGTATTTGTCGGCTGATATGCCGCCGAGATCCATTGATAACAGATCTTCGGAGTTTTCATTGATACAGCCGTTTTTATATTTAGGCTTTGGTAATAAATCGCCGAGAGGTGTGTCAGGCCATTTGATGTTATTGAGCGTCGGCGGGGAAGTAACGTCAATGCTCATTGTTGATTCATCCGGGTCAAAAGTAATCGATACACGGTAACCTTCGCTGTTGAAAGCACTGTATGTAACATCGCTTTTTTCCGGATCAACACTATAGCCTTTGTCTTCACAGCCGGAAACATAACTGTTGAAAGTTCCGGCATTGATACCATCAAGTCTGACGGTAAGTTCTTCCGCAGTATTGACCGTTATTTCACCTTTATCGGTGGATGGATCCGGCAATCCTGCCGATACAAGAACAACATCCGACCAGTTAAAACGCACCTCAGACGATTCGGGCGTTAATGACGAAGAGTTGTTTCCCTGTGCTTTTATGATAAACAATACAGTAAATCCAACTATAAAAAATACAACGGCGAATATCGCAAAGCCGATAACAAGTTTCATATCTGATTTTTCATTATCCGGTTTATCTATGCCTTTTTCTGTTTTGTCAGATATATCAGAAAGCTCATATTCGGTTTCCGGCTCGCCATTTTCTTCATCGGATAATTCGTGATGGTTGTCTGTTATTCTGATATCGGATTTGTTAGATCTGCCTGCTTTGTTTTTGTCGGTGTGCGCCTTCTCGTTTTTGTTCTCGTCTTTGTGTATTACCTGTGCTCCGCAATTAGGGCAGGAGTTGGCGTTATCCGGAATGATCGAGTCACAGTATTTACATTTCATTGATATAGTCTTCCTTATTTTATATAGTCGGTATCGGCGGCGGAACAGGTCTGTTTACAAGAGCGGCAAGCTCTGCAACCGAGTCTGCTCTTGCCCAGGAAGCCATACCGTTTTTCCATACAAGCGTTTCGGCTGTAAGCTGGCCGTTTGCGGCAAGCTGAGCCATAGTGTTCATATCATAAGGTCCTGTTGTCTGACCGTTTATGGCTATATGATAAGTAACCGAAGGTATCGGTGGGGGAGTGCCGGGTGTCGGCTGAGCAGTGGGGTTTACCGCGCCGCTATTTGTCATACCGGCATTATTTGTTCCGTTTATGCCGCTCATGGCGTTGTTCATAGCGCCTGCCATATTCTGACCGACAACACCGCCAACAGCCATAGCCGCCATCATAGCGGCAGGGTTGAAGCCTGCGCCGCCCTGTCCGCCGAGATCTACACTGCCTGCACCGTTTGCACCCATCTGACCGAGTGCCTCTGCGCCTGCTATGCCGACATTAGCCTGCAATTCGGACTGGAATGCTCCGAGGTTTGCACTCTGCGTCTGCTTGTGCATTGCATACTGTCCTTCCTCACGCTGAACACGGAGCGACTGCTCGTAGTTTTCGGCTTCTATACGCTGTTTGTCGTGAATATTCTTGATGTTTGCGGCGGTCTGAGCCTGAATTGTATCGCTTGTTACCTTGCGAGTTACCGCCATAAGCTGTTCGTAGCCGTCGCTTGTTTTATCTATTTCTATGGAATTAATATCAACACCGGATACGGTAACTCCGAAATTTTCACGGAGCCTTTCTCCTATGTCGTATTCTATTTTGTCGTTGATAAGAGCAATCTTGCTTTCAATCTGTATAACAGGGATGTTGTTCTCCGCAGGAGCGGCGGTCACCGCATCTTTTATATAACGGCAGATAGCGTCTTTTATCTGCTTGTTGAAGTCGTCCGTTGAGAACTGTGTAAGGCGATGAAGCTTAACGAATTCACGATAGTTTGTTATCCTGAAGCTGACTGTTCCTCTTACGGCAACCGGCACGCCGAAATCCATAAATCTCGGGTCGTAAACGTCAAAATACGGTATTCCGAACTTTGTCTGAATAATGTTCGCCGTATTGATAAAGTAAACTTCAGCCTGGAACGGTGTACCGCCTGCGTAAGCAAGTCCTACTATGCTCGCAAGTACGGGCAGATTGCCTGTGTCAAGCTTTCTGTCGCAAGGACCTTCAATAAAGTCCTCCATAATGCCGTCGGGACGCTTGTAAACAAATACAGCTACCTCGCCGTCCTTTACACGAAGTGATGAGCCCCAGCGTATTGCATTTTCACGGCTGTTATTGTTAATCTCCGCGCCTGCCGGACGCCACTTCCATATAAGATACGATTGTTCGTCACAACGTATCTCATCCATAAATCCGCCTGCTTTTGGTTTACCGAATAATCCCATAATATTTCTCCTTGACAGAACGTAAAAAATGTATTACTTCTTTTTTGTCTTGAACATTCGTGTAAGCATAATGATTGCACTTATAACTGCAACGACCAATATCAAAATATATCCGACGCTGTCTTTGTCGGCACATCTCGGAATCAATAGTCCGAAGCAGACGAGCAAGCCGATAGTTGCTATGAATTTAGGCATAGCCGAATCGCATCGTGTCATCGGAGGAATAATAATCGCACCGAGAATGAGGTCAAGCATAGTAACTAACTGTAACGGGCTGAATCCTGAACTGTCAACGTTCTGACAGCAGATTATTACAAGAACAGCAATACTTATCGACCATGCAAGAGTAATGATTACCTGAGGAAGAGAACTACTTATCTTTACAAGAAAACTTCCTGCTTTTTTAGCTGTTTTAACATATTTGTCACGGGTGAGCTTTTTCTTTGCCTGCTCATACAGTTCATTGAATTTTGCCTTGTCTGCGTCGGCAGTAAGAGCGAGCTTAGCTTTTTGCTCGACCTGTCTGAACTTTACCGCCCATGCATCACATATATTCTGTTCTGTATTGCCTGTTATGTTTGATGATGCGAGAATGAGAAATTCAAAGATATCTTCTTTGGTGTTCGGAACAGGGAAGCTTCTGATAATTGTTGCGAGTTGTTCATCTGATGCTGCGTTTGCGAGTGACATAGAGAATTCATGTAAGGATGCCGATGATTTTCCGCCTCTTATTTCATAGCCGCATGACGGACAGGTGGTTACAAAAGCGCCTAACACCTCTCCGCATGACGGACATTTATGTATTTCGCCTTCAAAAACAGTTTCACGTTTTGAGTTGCCTGACTGATATGGTTGTGAGGTTTCTTGTGAGGCTGAGCTTTGTGCGCCGCAGTTCAGACAAAATTTTGCACCGTCCGGTAACTGTGTGCCGCATTTACTGCATATTGCCATATATTTTTTTCCTCCGGTTCACGGCTTTATCGGAACTAAAGCCGCTTTTTTAATTATGGGTAAGACAAATCAGTCCGTATACCTGTCGGTATCGGGAACTGCGTCACATATATCTCCGACATTACAGTCAAGATACTCGCAGATACGGAGCAGTACCGACAACGCCACCTCCTCGTTCTTACGGAGTTTTGTCATTGTACCTGTTGCTATATTGAGATCTTTTCTGAGCGTTGCCGGGGATATATCCTTTTCAATTAGTCTGATCCATAATTTCTTATAGCTGATTTTCATGAAAACATACCTTTAAAGGTATGCCTGATCACTTAGTATTATACACTGCACGATTCAAAAAGTCAACTGGTTTTAGCAAATTCATAGATAAAATTCGCAACATCTTGCGAATTTTCCGGTTCCGACGGAAAATTCTGTAATTGTTGACCGAGAAAAATATTAAGTTACAGCTATAAGAAAAAATGATCGGGCAGACCTTGTTCATATCAAGTAAAGAGCCCGTAATTCCGGTGCAAAGGATTTCAGGCTCTAAAGTCGGCTCAAATACATATAATTATTTATTTTAGTATATCACAAAATGATAAAAAATACAATAGCCGACTGTCTGTAAGAAGAACAGCCGGCTATTGTATGTTATATGTTATTGTCTGACAGTGATGTTTATTTTGGCTTTTGAAACTCCTGTTTCGGTAACAAGCCAGTTTTTAACAGTCTGTTGCTTGTCTGCCGAAAGAGCTTTTTTTGCCGTGCCGCAAAGAAGAATATACTCGCCGTCAGAATCGGTCATTATGCCGCAACTGATATCTGAAATTTCCGTAAATATTGCGGCGGCTTTTTCGGAAAGCTTTTTCATATCGGGCTGCGAAGCGGCAGTAGATTTCATTTCGTCAAGCTTCTTCTGCTGTTCTTTTAAGTCCTTTTCCTGCTCGTCAAGCTGTTTCTGAAGCGATTCGATAGTCTGCTCCTGAAGTGCTATGGTTATCTGATCGGAATTGTCGGCGGTAACTGTCTTGTTCTGCGTGATATTAAGCTTGTAGTTTTCCAGTCCGTAATTACTGAGGTCTTTTTCAAGTACTGATATCACATCGTCGGAAAGCTGAGTACCGACAAGCGAGAGCGATACTTCACGGTTCATTACATCTATCTGGCTTTGCACTACTTTTGTATCGTTGAACGTGAACGAATCATCAAGGTAGCTCGAAAGATTCTGTTTCATAACCGTTTCATAGACTTTATATGCGCCGATGAGTACGCTTGGAACTATTGTGAGAATTGTTATAAGTATCACAAATCTGTGTATTCTGCGTTCTTTTTTTGTGTCGTTTATTTTGTGAGTGGGAATACGCATAAGCTTTGTGATAAATGCCGCCGAAAGCATAATGAACAATGTATTTATGACGAAAAGATAAAATGCGCCTGCTATGAACCTCAGCTGTCCTGTAGCCAGTCCGTAGCCGGTGGTGCAAAGCGGCGGCATAAGAGCGGTTGCTATAGCCACACCGGGAATTACGTTGCTCTTTTTCTTTCTGGTATTGCCTATTCCGCCTGCGATACCGCCGAATAATGCGATAAGCACGTCCCACAGTGTCGGGCTTGTCCTTGCTATCATCTCACTTGTGGCAACTGTCAGCGGAGAAATTGCAAAATACAAGGTTGACGCAATAAGGCTGATTATAACCTGAATGCCGAAGCGTGTAAATGCTTTCCGAAGCAAAGTCAGGTCAAAGGTTGCAAGCGAGTAGCCCATCGTGAGAATACCGCTCATCAGCGGAGAGATAAGCATTGCACCGATAATAACGGCGGTGGAGTTTACATTAAGACCGATAGACGCAATGAATATTGCCATTATCAGTATCCACATATTCGAGCCGCTGATAACGGTGTTGTCCTCCATCATCTGCTGTATTTCGTCATTGTCCATCATATCGTCACGGATGCCGAACAATTTTTGGAAGAAGTTGTACGCACGTCCGTGGGATACCGTCTTTGTTATCTCGCCTTTTATTTCGTTTATGTCTATGTCTGATGACAGCTTGGTTTTCATTTAGAGGGTTCCTCTTTTCAGGTGGAATAAAATTGATATATTAATTATAGATGAAAAGAGGGTGGGTGTCAATGGGGAAAACTTGACAAGTGAATGAAGAAGCACTATCATAAAATTATAATATATCTTTTTGAAAGAGAGAAACGAAATGTACAAGGCAAGTAAGCTTGATAAGGAGCGGTGGATATTTGTTTTTTCGGATGATTACAATGAGCCCGATGATTTTGTAAAGCTTGTAAAAGCGTATCGTGATATGGTAAACGGCAGGATTTATCAGGTATCCGAGTTACCGGATTATAAAATTGAGAATGATAAGCTGAACCTCACTTTTCAGTGGGATGATTGTTTCGGTATCACTGTTGTTGTTCCTGATGAAATCAATATAAACATTGCGTTTGAAACGTTGAAGAACTTGTGCGATGAATTGAACGGGAAAAATATTCGAGGCATAGCGTTATGAGTAAAAAAACAAAATCTTAAAGAAAAAGAACAGCAGATTATTGCCGAAATTGAAAATATTGCAGGATTCACTCCGTCAAAGCTGTTGCTAACATTAATTTTGCACCCGGAAAGAGTTAATACACTGAATAATGATTGCCTGAAAGCAATAGTAACAGAATACGCTCCGTATTTTCAAAAAACGTCGATGACGCTTGATGGTCCGAATTATCTGGCATATTTCAATCTTAACCTGACATACAGAGTTTATAAAAAGCCGGAACTTAATGCCGTTCTGTATGGCAAATAATAAAACAAATCGCTTTCGGAGAAACAAAGATATGAGCAGGAAATTAGATTTCAAAATGATTTATTCTCCATATTCACAGAACAACGATGAAGATATATCCGTGTTATTTGACGGATATTGTAAAGATAAAAATGCTGTAGTCAGTATCGAGGACAAAACGTATTACCGGGCAATTCAGATATTTTCAATTACAATAAGAAAAGAAGAACTGATTGCTCTGCTTGATATCAATATAAAACTCAGCGTCGGTGATACCGTCATAGATGATAACAATAACGAGTATGTAGTGAAGGGCTTTACTATGTTAAGCTTCAGATGTGATATACCCGATTGGTACACAAAAGCATCTTTTATCGAATTGTCGGGCAGATATGAAAATATCGGGCATTATTTTGCAAAGAAGTAAAGGCGATATAGGCTATAGAAAAAGAGCTATCATCATATGAATGATGGTAGCTCTTTGTATCGGATTATATCAGTTCGTATTATTCCCACTCAATCGTCGCCGGCGGCTTACTCGTAATATCGTAACAGATTCTGTTGATATTCTTGACCTCGTTTACAATTCTTACGCTTGCCTTTTCAAGCACGTCATAAGGTATCCTTGCAAAGTCGGCGGTCATAAAGTCGCTGGTCGTAACGCCTCTTAATGCGAGGGTGTAATCATAAGTTCTGTCGTCGCCCATAACGCCTACAGAACGCATATTTGTAAGTACCGCAAAGTACTGGTTTATACTGCGGTCAAGACCTGCGTTTGCGATCTCCTCACGGAAGATGTAGTCTGCGTCCTGAAGGGTTGCCAGCTTTTCACGGGTGATTTCGCCGATGATTCTGATAGCAAGACCGGGGCCGGGGAACGGCTGACGCCATACGAGGACATCCGATAAGCCAAGCTCAGTACCGAGCTTTCTTACCTCGTCCTTGAATAAAAGGCGGAGCGGCTCGATTATTTCCTTGAAGTCAACATAGTCGGGCAGACCGCCTACGTTGTGGTGCGACTTTATAACAGCGGCATCGCCTGTACCGCTTTCGATAACATCGGGGTAGATCGTACCCTGTACAAGGAAGTCGACCTTGCCTATCTTCTTTGCTTCTTCCTCAAATACACGGATGAATTCTTCACCGATGGTCTTTCTCTTTGTTTCAGGGTCGGATACACCTTCAAGCTTGCCGATGAAACGGTCTGCGGCATTTACTCTGATGAAGTTTACGTCCCAGTCCTTAAATGCCTGCTCGACCTCGTCGCCCTCGTTCTTTCTCATAAAGCCGTGATCAACGAACACGCAGGTGAGCTGGTTGCCGACTGCCTTTGAAAGCAGAGCGCAGGCTACCGAGCTGTCAACGCCGCCCGAAAGAGCAAGCAGTACCTTGCCGTCACCGACTTTTTCACGGATCTGCTTTATAGCTTCCTCCGCATAGTTCTTCATTGTCCAGTCGCCCTTGCAGTGACATACTTTATAAAGGAAGTTTCCGAGCATATCAAAGCCCTGCTCGGTGTGGTTTACTTCGGGGTGGAACTGTGTAGCGTAAAATCCCTTTTCAACGTTCTCAATTGCGGCATAGGGGCATTTGTCGCTGTGACCTACAGCCTTGAAGCCTTCAGGGAGAACCTCTATGTAGTCGTTGTGGCTCATCCATACTACCGAGTTCTTCTTAAGTCCGGCAAATACGGCACATTCCGTATCAAATTCGCACTCTGTTCTGCCGAATTCTGCGGCGGCGTTCTCGTTAGCCTTGCCGATAGTTCCGCCAAGACCGTAAACCATAAACTGCGCACCGTAGCAGATACCGAATATCGGTATGCCGAGTTCAAATATTTCTTTTGTCATTCTGGGGGAGTCGTCAAGATATACGCTTCTCGGACCGCCCGTGAAGATGATACCCTTGGGATTCTTCGCCTTTATCTGCTCGATAGGTGTCTTGTATGAGATGACCTCGCAGTATATGTTATGCTCTCTGACTCTGCGGGCGATAAGCTGATTGTACTGACCGCCGAAGTCAATGACGAGTACGAGCTCGTGCTCGCTTGTTGAAAATTCCGCCATTTTTCAGTTTCCTTTCCTTTTTGTCTTTCCGACATTCGATGCGTCTTCCGCACCGGTTATGATATTCCATATTTCTTAAAGTATATCATATCCCATCGTTTTTTGCAACTTGTTTTTGAAAAAATAAAATCAGTAACGGTTACGGATTATCTTGACAAATCCCTTTGTATGTGCTAAAATCATATTCAGAATAAGTGCGATAAATTTGCACACTATATTCTTTGGAAAGCAATAAACCGAAAAAATGAAAGGAAGTATCAATTATGAGCCATATAGATGTAACGTCAGAAAACTTCAAGGAAGAGGTTTTACAGTCCGATAAGCCGGTTTTAGTGGATTTCTGGGCATCGTGGTGCGGTCCGTGCAGAATGCTCGGCCCTGTGCTTGAGGAGCTTGGAGAAGAGCACCCTGAAATAAAAATCTGCAAGGTAAATACGGATGATGAACGTGAGCTTGCAATGAGCTTCGGCATAGATTCTATACCCTGCGTAATATCTTTTCAGGGCGGTAAACAGATAGACAAATCGGTAGGTTTTGTCAGCAAGGACAAGTTGCTCGCTTTACTCGACTAAAACTGCAAAGCAAGACGGGGAGCGGTTTTACAGTTGCTTAACGCTAACTTGAAAATGGCGTAAATTTTCAGAAAAAAGCGTGATATTTCAATACAAATTTATCAAAAGGACTTGATTTTTTCCGAAATTGTGTTACAATATAAACAAGTCATATAACTCTATGACAAAAAATCACAAGGAGGATCATTCCGATGGCTTATAAAATTTCTGATGATTGCATCGCTTGCGGCGCTTGCGCTGCTCAGTGCCCCGTTGAGGCAATTTCTGAAGGTGACGGCAAGTACGTTATCGACGCTGACACATGTGTTAGCTGCGGTGCTTGTGCAGGTGTATGTCCCGTTGGCGCACCCGCTGAGGACTAATTTTTACATTAAAGACAGCCATGAGTTAGTAGCTTATGGCTGTTTTCTTTACTGTTTGTGAAAACGTTAACACACAGAAGAATTCTGCAAGTTAAAAGGAGAATCTGATATGAAGATATATTCGGTAAACGATAAGGAATTTGCCGTATACGGTAAGGTACATACCGGCTATGACGTTAGCGACCTGCTTTCAGCGCTTGACAAGAGCACGCCGTTACCCGACGCTGTAGGATATGTTCCGAGCGAGGCGGCACTTGAAAATACAAAGCTGTTCGGACTTTTGCAGAACAACGCTTACGGCGGTATGCCTATCCAGCTTGGTTGGTGCAACGGTCACAACACAAAGCTCAACTGCCTTGAGTATCACCGTGACAGCGAGTTCAACATAGGTCTGTATGATTTTATTCTGCTCGTTGCTAAAGAGGATGATATTGTTGACGGCAAGCTTGACACTTCAAGGGTCAAGGCATTCAAGGCGAAGGCAGGAGATGTTGTCGAGGTTTATGCAACAACACTGCATTACGCTCCCTGCAATGCGACTAAGGACGGATGCTTCAAGGTGGTAATCGCACTGCCTAAGGGTACAAACGGCGCAAAGCCCAACATTACACCCGTATATGAAGAAGATAAGACGCTCTGGGCTTGCAACAAATGGTTACTTGCTCATGCAGAAAGCGATGAGGCAAAGCATGGCGCTTATGTAGGTCTTACAGGCGTGAATGTCGATATCAAGGATATCATATAAACAATTTGCTATGATATAAAGCCGTACCGGTGCAGACTGCATTGGTACGGCTTTCGCTGTATAAAATAATAACCGCTCTGTTTCCGGAGCGGTTACATATTTAATTCTGTGCTTCTGAATCGCTGTTGTCGGAATTATCTGTAGCATACTCATCCGACAGGTTATCTTCTATCCACTTAGCCATCATAAGAGGTGAAAGAATGATATCCATTGTCTTCTGTTCGCCGTCGCTTACGCTTTCCATAGTGACTATCTCACCCTTTTCGCGTCCTTCGCTGCCTATGATATCATATGTCAGCTGGCAACGGTACTTGATAGTGCAGAGGAGGAACTCGGGCGGGATAACCTCGCAGGTGGAGATCTCGTCAAGCCATATAAACGGGCTCATACCGCCTATGCTGATGTCCTCGATAATCCAACCGCTTGCGGCGTAGGAGTCATTTGCGCACATATAAAGGGAGAACTTGAATTTTTCTTCTCTGTCATCCTTGAAAAGACCGACTTCAAAGCTCTTTATAACATAGTTGTTGATAATGCTTGACTCAAATCCGCAGCAGGAGCAGGTTCCGCCGTAGCCGAACATTGTACCGTTTATGTCCTTTGCAAAGTAATTGCGGTATATACGCAGATTTGAAAGGCTGCGCAGTGCCTTGTACTTTGTACGCAGGAACTGTAATTCATCTGCGGTAATTGAAGGCAGAGGCTTGTAATAGTACGGGATCTGATCAAGCAGTACCTGGTTCGGTTCTTCAGTGCTTGAATAGAACTGGCTGAGAACGTTGTTGTTTTCGCCTGTAAGCAGATACTCTACGTACTTTGCAAACTCAGGCTTGGTGCAGTCGTCACGCAGTACAACGTACTTTGTGATATTCTTGCGTTCCTCGTCTGTTATCGGGTCGTTTATATCAATGATACGGATAATCTTGTCTTTTTCACCGAGAAGTGCTATGCGGGGGATTTTAAGGTCGCATATGTAGAGATTCGGGATAACTGCTGATACCTTTTCATCGGTGAGATCGCTTTCGCGCAGTAAGCTCATCAGAGATGACTTCTCAAATGAGTAGCCCGATTTCATAAACGAAAAGTCGAATACACGTCCGTTGAACATACCGCAGTTGATAAGTGCGTATACATCGCCGATTATTTCAAGAAGATCGGCGTTGGTGATACTGCTGGGTATCATAAACTGTTTGCCGTAAGCGGCAAATCTGAACTTCTTGTTGATATCGAGCTGGAGCGTTATGTCACTGCCTTGCTGTTTCATCTCACGCAGGAAGGTCATTGTGTCCTTGCCCTGTGTGAAGCTGTTTATCAGCATATTTATGACTTCGTTGTATATCTGATGATTTTCAAAGCTGTTCTTGTGGGCAACTATGCAATCGTAAGCACGTTTCAGGTTATGTACCGTCATACGGGCAACGTCAAAGTTGTGAGTGATATCACGGTAATGTACGTTGAACTGGAAGTACCTCATTCCTATCTTGTAGTCCTGACCGTACATAGCGTCGAACAGACCCAATGCGCCTATAAGTGCGTCTTCATCTGCAACAGCGTCGTTTATAACGTACTTGCCGAGTTTCAGGCTGACTATGCTCCTGAAGCCGAAGCTTAAGTCAAAGTCTTTTATTGCAGGGTTTTTCTCACTGTCAAGAACATAGGTGTTACCGTCAAAGTTGAAGTTGTAGCAGAATTCTCTGCCTTCTTCTTCGGTTTCCTCGTCAATCCAGTTGTAGCTTGCCATTATGATGTTTTCAGGCATATCCGCCACATCTTTGCGCATCTTGGCAAGTTCGTCCTCGATATACTCGGTGAATGCCGCACCGCTTTCGTGCTCCTGTTTTGAAACGTGGTCGGTTATAGAGAAGAAGCCAAGCTGTTTTACCTCGGAGTATGGCATAGCTTCATTCTTGCCCGGGAGCAGGAGTGATATGCTGTTGTGGAACACACTGCGCAGGTCGCCTACCATTACGCTGGTTGTCAGATAGTTGCTGAAAAACTCAAACACATAGTGCTTGGGACGCATATAGTACTTTTCTGAATTTGTCCTTTGCAGAAGCTCAAGCACAAAATAGCGGGAGTACTTTTCTATCATGAACTTGAGATCCCTGTTTATAGCCTCTGAAACCTCTTCCTCGCATTCGTGGCGTATACCGGTTCTGTGGGTCGTGATATATGAGTTCGGCACGCTTATGAAGAATGCCGAAAGCTTTTCCTTGATAAAGTCTTCGCCTGTTGACTTGATAAGACCTGTCAGCTCATAGGTAGAGAAGTAGTTGTACTTATCAAGAAGCACCTTTACTATCGTATCACGTCTTGCGGCTGATACAGCAAACGGAATGAGGTATACAAAGCCCTCGTTTTCGTGCCAGATGAACTCGATAACGCTCTTGCCGTTCTGAAGAAAACGCACGGTCGGGTCGTCATCGGGAGTTTTCTGGTAGCGGATAACCTTATATACGGCAAGGGGCTTGCCCATATCCATTACGGCTATATTGAAGGTGCGGCTCGGGTTTTCTGCCTCGCCGAATCTTCCGAGCTGTTTCTTTCTGATAAATGCAAAGCAGAACTCAACAAGGTTGATATATTCGCCCTTGTGGATCGTAAGATTTACAAGGTTTTCTTTTATCTTAGCCTGTTCTTCTTCGGATACCTTGAAGATTATCTCGGTGCCTTTGAATACGGGGGCTGTGAGATTAAGTTCTCTTATCTTGAGAATGCCGGCGTCGTTTACTATCCTGAAATTGAAGTTGTTTGAACGCAGCTTCAACCATTCAACATTCATAAAAACGCTCTTTGAACCTACACCGAAACGACCTTCTCGGGATTTGTCACCGTCGCTTCTGCCGATACTCAGATAGTAGAGTATCTGTTCAAGCGTGAAACCGTCCTCGTTGTATGTCAGCCTGATTTCTCCGTTTTGCTCAAAGTTGAAAAGAACCTTGATATCGGGGTCGGAGTAGTAACAGCCGAATGTGTTCTGTAAAAGTTCTCTGATGATCGACTCTTTAGGATAGTCGCTTACTGACAGAGAAGCGTTGTACGGAGTACGTCCGCCGAATACGGAATTGAAATAATCCTTGAACGGGGTGCTGTCGGCTTCACCTGTGTAAAGCAGGTTCTGCATCTTCATCAGCGACTGTTCCATTACCTCGCGGTTTTCGTTGGCGTGCGCCTGATAAAAATCGCCTAAAAGTCCCGCAATTTCTTCGTTACGAAAAGCCTCCACCTTACATCACTCCCTCATTGTATTTTTTCATAAATTGTCTGAAAGTTTCCTGTATCATAAAGTTGTCGGTGAGATACCGCCACGAATTAAGCAATACAGGCATCTTTACCGTGTCGGGAAGCTGATTTACGCATAAACGCAACTCTGCGCTCTTGTTGTCGGTAATGAAATTTTCAAATGCTTTTTGTGCGGCGCGTACGCCTGTCGAAATATCATCTGAGGCACAGCGTTCCTTATATGAGCGGAACTGTTCGCTGTAAAGGCATTCTTCGAGCTGTGTTCCGCCGAGTGCAACTATATGCTGCTGTTCGTCAAGATAAATCAGTGAACCGTTAAAACGCTCAAGCGCTTCTTTTATCATCGGTTTCAGCACCTTTTCTTCGGTGGAAGCATTTTCCTTTATTCTGTTTTCAATGCCGAAAGCACGGTATATCTTGTCGAGTTTCAGCTTTGTATATTCGTGCGCCTTTGCCGCTGTGGAGATATCTATTGACGGCGAAATGTTGTAATCACTCCTGAACTGGGTGATTACATCGTGACAGTTTGAAACCTCGCCCGTATATGAGCATACATACTGCAGATCTCTTATGCCGTCGGTTATCAGCTGTGCGGCATTCGGCAGGTCAAACAAAACGTTTCTGCCGGGAAGTCCGGCTACTATGCTCTTATATATCTTGCCGAAAAGTACCTTTGACAGCATTCTTGAATCGAACAGCTTGTTCTTGTCGGAGAATACGATAAATTCTCTTGACTGTTCGTCCTTTCCGCCGTGACGTGCGGCACGCTGTTCAAATATAACGGGGCTGTCCGGCAGTTCATAGTTGAATATGTGGGTGAAGCCTTTTATCTGCGGGTTTATAGAACCTATCTTGTCAACGGTAAGAACTATTCTTGCGTTGTCGCGTGTTTCGTTTGTAAAGTTGTCGTATCTTGTATTGAAGATATCGCCTCTGTCGATCTTGAGAAGTCCGCTTATATTCGGATACAGGGCGGAAATTACCTTTTTCAGATACAGGATAGTAGAACCTGTCACACAGTATACGACAGCACGGTTCGCCGAACCTTTGAGCACTTCGTCAAGCTTTGTGAGGAAGCAGTCGAGCTTCTTGTCAACATCGCGTAACTCCCGCACATCGGCAACGTTATACGAGGGCTTTGTATATGTTTTTTTCGCTTCAAGACCGTATTCTTCAAAAATATTGCCGCCTTGTGCGTAAAGCGGAAGCCCGGTCTTTATATCAATCAGTCTTCGTGAATTGGAAATGAAATCATGAGAGAATTCATATTCAAGCAAGGTAACGTTTCTTGACACATCACCGTTATATACGGATTTGTCAAAATAGCGCATTACGGGGGTATCCGGATTAAAGCAGATAGTCGTTTCGTCAAAGCTTATGTTATCGACTGCCGCAGATTTGCTTTCATCTGCAAGCAGGCTCTTTACAAGGCCTTTTATCTCATCATGGCTCTGCATATAGCCGCAGGGAATAGGACTAAGTACTATGAGCTTTTCAGCCTTTGCATGTATATGCTCGGTATAAAGTTCACGCTTTATTCCGGAGGTGCTAAGCCCTGCATCGATTATAATAAGATCCCATGTAAGACCTGCATCTGCAAACTTCTGCATAAGCGGATTCTCCGCTTCAAGCGCTTCTTCTGCGATTATATATGTATTTGATGTGTTTTCGTTGAAGTAGGTGATAGCCTTTGACGAGCCCGATATCATCTTGAAGTCGACGCCGTTTGAAGTTACTACCGAGCGGTACCAGCTATGCATGAGATGCCTGGGGCATATCAGCAGGATATTGGGAGCCTGCTTTTCAAGTACGGTATCAAGTATGCCTATCTGAGCCTTTGTCGCTTTGTCCGCTCCGTATTCGTCAAGGACAAGGCAAAAGCCGAATTTATTTAACTTCTCGTGAAAAGAACAGCTAATCGCACTTATGTCTTTGCCGTAGTACGATATCCATTTTATCTCTTCGGTATTCACTAGATCACCCTCCGCTCTGCCCACTTACGCAAAGCGGGCTGAATAATATAACAATTATAATACATTTGAGCATTTTTTACAACCGATATTTTGCATTTTATAGAATTTCAATAAATTTTCTCACCTTGATTTAGTAATAAACAACAAAAATAATAGCTGCTTTTGAAGCAACGCTATAAGAAAAAAATTAAGGAAATGTCTTCACATTGTTCGACTTTACTTGACAAAACACGATAAATATAGTATGATACTGATATATGTCAAAGGGGAGTGGTATGCTTGTATTTCGGTAGCGTCAGATTTTTCAAGCATCTGATACTGACTGTTACGGCTTTGCTCATAATCGTACCTACAGTGCTTTGTATAATTTTCGCTGTAGACAACAACAAGAAAGCCGCAGAGATAGACAGGCTGAATTCACGTCTGTCGGCACAGTCTGAAGATATATCGTCTTCGGTGACAGAAAGTTCCGATAACTCCAAAGGTGATAGTACTGCGGAGAACACGACAAAGGCGGATCCTTCTGTGACCGAAAGCGTAAAGCCGGAAACAACTACGGCGCCTGAAACGGTAACAACCACTGCGAAAACCACAAAGGCGCCCGAAACATCATCAGCTCCCGAAAGCGTACCGGACAGCTCTGCGGATACCGACAAGTACACAACGCTTTACCCTGATCTTTACGCCGAAAAATATGACGGCGAATTTGAGGACAGCAAAAACACGGTTTATCTGACTTTTGATGACGGTCCTTCTGTGCTGACAGAGAATCTGCTGTATTATCTGCGTCAGGAAAACGTAAAGGCAACATTCTTTGTTGTACCGGAGCGCACTGAATATTGTTATTCATTGCTGAAAGAAATTAGTGACGCAGGGCATACGATAGGTGTTCATTCCGCTTCTCACGATTACGAAAAGATATACGCCTCGGTAGACGCATTTCTTGCGGATTTTAAGGAAGCTTATGACATAGTTCTTGAAGCAACGGGAAAAGCGCCTGATATATACAGATTTCCCGGCGGCAGTGTAAACGACTATAATACCGACACGCGTGACGATATTATTGCAGAGATGGAACGCAGAGGATTTACATATTTCGACTGGAATGTTGACAGTAATGACTGGCAGGGATATGGCTGGACAACGCTTTACACTAATGTGCTTGCAGACGCACAGGAGTTTTCAACGCCTGTGATATTGTTCCATAATACGGGTGACCGTGACAATACAGTGCTGGTGATAGAGGATATCATAAAGGCGCTGAAAGACAAAGGATATAAATTCGGCAGTCTTTCGCATAAGACCGAACCGATCCAATTTCAATAAATAATTCTGATTTCAAGAAAGGGATAACAATGGGAATCAAGGATAATTTTTCACAGGCTATGAAGGAGCTTACAAATCCCAGATCGTCTGAAAACCGCAAAGAGGTCAAGGATGTTGCGGCATATATGAACGATAGCGCCGATACACAGCAGGGCGAGTCTGCACAGAATGCTCAGCAGGCACAACCGGTTCAGAATGCACAGCCTTCACAGACTTTCGGAGCAAACTCACAGGAGCAGAGTGTTAAGAATGTACAGCAGGGTACAGCGTCAAACGGCGGCTTTGCAGGACAGAACGCCGGACAGGATTTCTCACAGAGAATAGCCCGTGATATGAATGAAAAGTATAATCAGAATAACAGCTTTGCGCAGAATATGCAGGGTGCACAGAGCGATCAGAATATCGCATTTGCACAGAACGCTCAGGACAACGGATCCGATCAGGGTATGCAGAATGCACAGAACAGCGGATTTGCTCAGGACAACGGCGGTTCCGGCTTTGGCGGAGCGCCTTTCGCCGGCAGTATGAGAACAGACGGCGCTCAGGAAATGACCGTTATCTCAAAGAACACTATGATTGACGGAAACATACGTTCGTTTGCTGATATGAAGATAGACGGTAATATAAAGGGCAACGTTGAAACCACCAAGAATATAAATATAAACGGCAAGGTCGTAGGCGATCTGACCTGCGATAACATCAGCATGAAAAACTCCGCTGTACAGGGTAATGTTCGTCTTAAGGGACAGGCTGTAATGGCGAATGATTCAATGCTGATAGGCGACCTTACATCGCAGGTAGCTCAGCTCAACGGTAAGATAAAGGGCAATATTGAGATTTCGGGCAAGATACAGCTTGACAGAGATTCGGTTATAATCGGTGATATCAAGGCAGGCTCTATTGCAATATCGGACGGTGCAGTTATCAACGGTTTTGTAACTACAACTTACCTTTCAAAGGACGAAAGTGCAAATATCTTCCCTGAAAGCATAGCGCTTGGAGAATAAGCATATTATTTAACACTCAGCCCTGCAATGCGGGGCTTTTGTTGACTGAGGAGAATTTATATTATGCCGCTTAATGCAGAAAACAAGATACTTACACCCGAACAGATAGAAGGCAACAAGAAGGAGATACTTGATATCTTTGCACAGTACGTTCACAGGGACGGCATTGAGAAACTGCTTGATTATCTTGTAAATAAGAGCGACTTCTTTATAGCACCTGCAAGCACACGCTTTCACGGCTCATATGACGGCGGTCTTGCACAGCATTCGCTGAATGTTTATCACTGCTTCAAGGCGTATCTTGAGCGTGAGCGTGTGCGTGATATGTACAAGCTTACTGCGAGCGAGGAAACTATTGCGATATGCGCTTTGTTGCACGATATATGCAAGGTGGACGTTTATACAAGAGGTACACGCAATGTTAAGAATGAGCAGACCGGGCAGTGGGATAAAGTGCCTACATATTTCTTTGACGATAAACTGCCTTACGGACACGGTGAAAAGTCCGTTTATATGATTACCGGCTTTATGCGGCTTACCCGTGAGGAAGCGTTTGCTATCCGCTATCATATGGGATTTTCCGGAGAAGAGAATACAAACAACGTGGGAAAGGCATTCGAGATGTTCCCGCTTGCATTTGCACTCAGCACGGCGGATATGGAAGCCTCTTATTTTCTTGATTGATATCTGAAAGCACACTGTAAGCATACTGTGACAGTGTGCTATTTATTTTTAGTCCTGTTTATTGTACAGCTCTTTTGGTATTATTAAATCAACAAAGGAGGTACGAATATGGAAAACACATATTTTGTAACGATAACGGGCATTGATCATTATTACGGCAAAAAGCCTTTTGAAATCGGCAGGATAGTAAAGCTGATAAAGGACAAGAATAACGAGTATGATAAGGAAGCCGTTGCGGCATTTCTCCCGTTCATCGAAACAATAGGCTATGTTGCAAACAGCACAAATACGGTATATGACGGTACGATCAGCGCAGGCAGGCTTTACGATAAAATCGACGATTACGCATACGCTCGGGTAATGTTCGTTACACGCACTTCGGTAATCGCACTTGTTCTTGATAAGGAAGATGTTGAAGAAACAGAAGATGATGACAGTGATGATGTAAATAACAGCATTGACGGTGCGGAAATAATTTCCGACGCAGAACATGCAGGCGGAAAGATTGAAAAATCACCGGCAAAGAAAAATAAGGGTAAAGCAAAGCAAAAAATCGGCTTTGCAATAGAATAACGATATACAAAAAGAACCCCGCAAATGCGGGGTTCAAACTGTTTATAAAGTGTTAGGCTTACTTACCGAGCGCAATCTTGCCCATAGCGTCTGCCTGCATAATAGCGTCATACAGCTCAACGGGCTGTACATCGCCGGCGAGGTTGTGGATAGTTTCGCCTGGAATACAAGCGTTCTCGGAAATAGTCTTAACCTGCTCAGGCGTGGTAACGCCGATTTCTTCAAGCGTTACGGGAAGACCGACCTCAAGGCAGAAGTCCTGAACTTCCTTGAATTCTTCTTTAGGTGCGCCCTCAAGCACAAGCTGTACAAGCGTTCCGAGTGCAACGCAGCAGCCATGATCTGCGTGCTTTATGCCGAGAGAAGTAACGCCGTTGTAGAATGAATGAGCGGCGGCACAGTTTACGTTATCGGCGCCGACACCTGAAAGGTAAACGTTCGCTTCAACGATATTCTCAAGTGCGGGAGTAACGGCGTGTACCTTACAAGCCTCGATAGCCTGCTTGCCGTATTCACGGAGCGTGTCATAGCAAAGACGAGCAAGTGCCTGACCTGCTCTTGTGATGCCCGTACCCTCAAGGCTTGCGGATTCGGTGCGGATAGAAGCACGACCCTCAAAATATGTGCCGAGCGCATCACCCATACCTGCGATAAGGAACTTGACGGGCGCATTTGCGATAACGGTCGTGTCGACCATTACAGCGTCGGGATTCGTGGGGTAGAACAGATATTTATCGAAGCTGTGGTCATCATTGTAAATTACGGAAAGTCCCGTACAGGGAGCGTCCGTAGCCGCAACTGTAGGAACTATTACAATGTGCTTTCCGCTGTAGTATGCGGTAGCCTTTGCTGTATCAACGGCACTGCCGCCGCCTACGGCTACTACCGTATCAATGTTGTCCTGCTCGACAATAGCCTTCATCTTATTTATTTCGCCGTTGCTGGATATTCCGCCGAATACCTCATAACGTCTGTAGTCGTCAAGACCTTCAAAGCTCTTTTCTATCTTATCATGGCATGCCTTGTAACCGCTGTTTGAGCATACAAACAGCCAGCGCTTGCCCATATAACCCATTTCTTCGTGAAATTTAAGCAGTGCATCTCTGCCCTGTACATATTTGAGCGGCTCACGCATCGCTCTGAGTCTTCCCATCATAATTGAAACACCTCCGTAGAATGATATAAAATACAGAAATTATTATCTGCTTTTACGACTAATTTATATCACTTTTTTATGGATATGTCAATATTTACGGGCATTCCGATTTTTGATATGGGTATGCCGAATTTTCATTGCAAAGAGTAGAGGAGAAAAAACGTGATTGCATTTAGAATCAAAGTAAATTCAGTATCATTTGTTCGCTCCACAAATCGTTTGGATATATGGAAATTTCATCTTTGTGTTTTCGTATGATCCTTACAGGCTCGATGGTATTATCGTAAACATGCATTATGTCACATATTTTCATAAGTTCTTTAATGTTGCCAAGAGATTTGCTATACCGTGCTCTGATTGATTTTTCATCAACATTGTGTCCGCCTGAGGCAACTCTGGCTGACACTCTGGCAACGTTTACAGATGCATCTACAGTTAATATAAAAAAACACTTGATGAAATATCCCTCTTCTTTGGCTTTCTTCAGAATATCAAGTTTATAGTGTTAAGAAAGAACGGTTTCAAAAGTAAAATCTTCTTTTTGCTCAATAGATCGGTATCTCATTTTATCGGCAAGACGAGCCGCTTCCATATTATCCGTTCCGGTAGCCGCAACTATATCATCAGCGTTTGTATATGTGCCGACCTTGTCAAAATATGTCGTAACGGTACTTTTACCTGAACCGTTAGGACCGGCAAAAACAAGAACCATCGGTTTTCTTTCAGACATATTTTTTCTCTCCGTCGGGTGTTGCTATATATGCTTGTTTCCTTTGCTTATCATACATTGCAATCGGTTTTTTGCAAGTGGTTGCACGGTTGATAGCTGCTCTTACAGCTTCACGGGCTCTTTTGTCCATTTCGGCATCATTTGCTGAAACTGAATGTTCAGGGCTCTCTTTAGTTATAACTGTGATTGTCTGCATATTGTCAAACTTAATTGTTTTTTTCATAAATTTCTCCTCCTTCTGAAAGAGTGAAAATATCCGGCGGTTATCTGTCGGTCGTGCTTTTGTACGGCATAATCCGCTGACGGCGGATTATGTGCCTAAGGTTATTATAACATATAATATCCGGGTATTCAACAAAATGAGATGCTTAAATATCTGTTTTGCCGAAAAACATAAAACAAAAAACCTCGCAGATCTCTCTGCGAGGCTTTGTGGTGACCCGTACGGGAATCGAACCCATGATTCCGCCGTGAAAGGGCGATGTCTTAACCGCTTGACCAACGGGCCGTAGAAATGGTAGCGGCAGTCGGATTTGAACCAACGACACCCTGGGTATGAACCAAGTGCTCTAGCCAACTGAGCTATACCGCCATATCTTTCTGTTTTTTGTCACTCTGTATCAGCGACTTTTATATTATATCACAGCGTTTTATGTTTGTCAACACTTTTTTTAAAATTTTTTCGATTTTTTTTGAAATTTTAAAACGCTGTGATTTTGTATATAAAACGGGAATAATCAGACCTCTGCGTACCGGTTTCTGCCGGTTTCAAAAATGTTGCCGCCGACAGCGTCGATCGCAACTATAAGAGGGAACTTGTCGAAAGTCAGCTTTTTTACGCTTTCGCAGCCGAGATCTTCAAATGCTATTACCTCACACTCGGTTATACATTGACAAGCGAGTGCTCCGCATCCGCCTATTGCACAGAAATACACCGCACCGTTGCGTTTTATTGCGTCAACTACTGCGGGCTTGCGTTCGCCTTTTCCTATCATTGCAGACAGCCCCATATCAAGCAGCAGAGGAGCGTAGGGGTCCATTCTGCCTGATGTTGTAGGACCGCATGAGCCGATAGCCATACCTTCTTTAGTACCTGTAGGTCCTGCATAGTATATGGTAGCACCGTCGATTTCAAACGGGAGCTTGCCACCCTCTTCAATAATCTGTTTTATGCGCTTGTGTGCGGCATCGCGTGATGTATATACAGTACCGCTGAGTTCTATTTTATCTCCGGCTCTGAGAGTCTTTGCCTTTTCTTTAAGTTCGCTTGTATTAAGTTCCAAAGTGGTTCTCCTTGTTATTTTACCCATTTATTATGCCGGAAAGCAAACACTTTCCGGCATATGATATTTACTATTTATTAAAGATCGAAGAAGCCGACATTGTCTGAGCTCATCTCATCATCGTCATCATCGCCGTTTAATCCTTCCATCATCTTAAGATCCCATGAGGGGTCATACTGTGCGGTGTTGGAGGTCATATTATCGTTGATGCCGCCGAGCATAGAGGAATAATCAGACATATCGATCTTTTCTTCCTTTGCTGGTGCCGCAGATGCTGCAGGATCGTCGAACGAAGATGTCATTCCGTCGTCGTCGGCTGTTTCTTTGCGGGCAGGAGGAGGCGTTATAGTCATACCGTTCATCTGAGCCTCAAGATCCTTCCAGGGATCGTTCACCTTTTCTTCCTTGCCGGCAACACCCATTGAACGGCTTTCATTCAGCTTTTCCTTGGGTTTGTTACTGCCACGGTCGGCTATGCGTTCGGATTGTGCCGGAGCATCCGCAAGTAAATCACTGAAATCATCTGCCGCAGGAGCAGGTTCTTCTTTTACTTCGGGTGCAGGTGCGGGAGCAGGCTCTTCTGCGAGCAAATCGCTGAAATCATCTGCCGCAGGAGCAGGTTCTTCTTTTACTTCGGGTGCAGGTGCGGGAGCAGGCTCTTCTGCAAGTAAATCGCTGAAATCATCTGCCGCAGGAGCAGGTTCTTCTTTTACTTCGGGTGCATGTGCGGGAGCAGGCTCTTCTGCGAGTAAATCGCTGAAATCATCTGCCGCAGGAGCAGGTTCTTCTTTTACTTTGGGTGCAGGTGCGGGAGCAGGCTCTTCTGCAAGTAAATCACTGAAATCATCTGCTGTGGGAGCGGGCTCTGAATTCGGTGCAGTAGCTGCAACGGGTTCTTCTGTGAGAAGTTCTGCTACATCGTTTGTAACAGCAGGAGTTTCCTCTACAAGAAGATCACCTGTGTCTACATTGTCTGCTGAAATATCGTCATCGCCGGAAACTATCTCAAAAGAGCTTAACAGACCGTTGTTGTCTGCAAGCAGATCATCAATATCATCGCTGTCATTTGCCTGTTTGGGCATATCAAGCTTAAGCTCGAAGCTGTAAGGCTCAACACTCATAGGAATATATGCTTCAAGCTCGCTTGCATCGAATCCGCCGATGTTTTCAAGCTCTGCTTTTGCGCTGTTCAGTTCTTCATCATCGGACAGTTTTTCTTCCTGAGCATTTTCGGCTTCTGCTATCGGCACTTCTGCGTTTTTAGCTTCTTCAACAGCCTTGGAAACCGCATCGTTAAGAGCATTAACCTCATCGGAAGCCTTATTTCCGGCTTCGTCCATTGCTGCGGCTATTGCGCTCTGAGCATTTGCAATCGCTTCATTCAAAGCACTGCTTACTGTAGCAAGCACAGTGGAAATATCGACCGCAGGAACGGAAGTTCCGCCTGATGTCACGGTGCTTGCGAATGTATTTGCCTTTTCAAGCACAGACTGTTTATAATCATATGTTTTCTGTACCGTATCGGCAAAGTACGCTTTTGCGGCTGTTATTATCTCTTCCGCTTTCTTCTGAGCGTCTGCGACTACTGCGTTTGCATCGGCATTTGCCTTGGCTGAGATTTCTGCAAGCTGTGCAGGATCTATTGTGCCGCCGCTGTGCTTTGCTTTGTCAATCTTAGCCGCCGCCTGCTTTTTGAACTCGGTAAATTCTTCGTTCAGTGCAGAATATTTGTCCTGCATAACGTGCAGTTCTTTTTCTGTCTGTGCAAGCTTGCGTCTTTCGTCAAGAACCTGCTTTCTGCTTTCAAGGATCTGTGCGTCAAGCTCGGCTTTTTTCTTCTCAAGCTCTGCTGTAAGTTCGTTGCCGGAACTTTCATCTGCCTGATGTTTTTCTTCCAGCGCTCTTTTCAGCTCGTCATTTTCTTCTTTAAGGGCTTTGCGCTCTTTATTATGCTGTACTATGTATGCCATTACTTCGTTTTTATCGAAGCCTAGAGGCGATGTTTTAAATTCTCCGTTAGTTGATGCCGGTTTTTTCTGGTCAGCCATTATCTTACCCCCTGAAAATCTGATTATTGTTATTATAACAAAAATAATTCGTTAATTCAATAGCGAATTGTAAAGTTTTATCAATTACCCAAAAAAGAGAGCCGCTATTGGTGATTTTAACGAAAATTTATGGTCTGCTATTGTATTTTATCATTTTGTAGTGTATAATAGTGTAAACAACTTTAAAATTATTTCGGTTTTTTGAAGATATTAACGAAAGGACTGATATTTGATGATCGATAAAACAATGCCGTTTTCACTCAAAGATGAAAGAGAAAACGAGATGAAGGAAATACTGACGACTGTTTACGGTGCGCTCAAGGAAAAGGGCTACAACCCTATAAATCAGCTTGTCGGCTATATTCTGTCCGAAGATCCTACCTATATAACTACATACAACAATGCCCGCAGTCTTATCCGTCATATCGACCGTGATGAGCTTTTACAGGCAATGGTAAAGACCTATCTCGGCAACTGACGCCAATAATTACAATGAATTGCAATCACCTCTTTACGGATACTATATCTGTAAAGAGGTGATTTTTTGTACAGAAAAATATTTGCTGTAACGGCTATGTCAATGCTGCTGTGCGGATGTACGTCCGGCAAGAACGTTGTCGGGCACAGCACCGGACGTGATGACATAGGAGGGCAGACGCCTGCAGAGGCGGCTCTGCTTACAGATAGCGCTGAAAAGGTATGCTACGGGCAGGGTTATGAAACAGACAGTGAAAACCGTCCTGTCGGAGCTATGCAGGCACAGGAGAAATACGGCGCATACGGCGGAGAATATATAGGCGATAAAAACGACAAGACAATATATCTTACCTTTGACGAGGGCTATGAAAACGGTTGTACCGGAAGAATACTCGATATTCTTAAAGAAAAGAATGTAACCGCAACATTTTATGTTACGCTTGATTATGTCAAGAGCAGTCCCGATCTTGTGAGCCGTATGATAAATGAAGGTCACGAGGTAGGAAATCATACCTGTACGCATCCGTCATTGCCGGATATAAGCGATGATATGGTATTTGAGGAGATACACGGACTTGAAAGCTATATTTCCGATAATTTCGGCGGTTATAAAACCGTCACAATGCGTCCTCCGCGCGGCGAATTTTCGGTAAGGACGTTACGCCTTGTAAAGAATATGGGTTACGACACCGTTCTGTGGTCATTTGCCTATAATGACTGGAATGTTGACGACCAGCCCGACTGTAAAAAAGCATACAAGCGTATAACCTCAGCCACGCACAACGGTGCAATCTATCTTCTTCATGCTGTGTCAGAAACCAACACGGCTATACTTGCCGATGTCATAGACTACTGGCAGGATAACGGTTATTCAGTGAAGAGTATAACAGAATAAAAAAACAGCATCGGCACATAATAATGCAAGCCGATGCTGTTTCACGGATAAAAAGAAAACGCCCCCGCAGGGGCGCTACGTTAAATCGTGGTTCTTAAACTTAGGAAACAGCGTTTAACTTCTTAGCAAGCTGAGATTTCTTTCTAGCTGCAGCGTTCTTGTGGATAATACCCTTTGCTGCTGCCTTGTCAACTGCTTTAACTGCAACCTTTACGTTGTCAGCATTAGTATCAGCGTCAACCTTCTTCAGAATTGTCTTAAGAGCGGTCTTGTCAGCCTTGTTACGAGCCTGCTTTGTAGCGGATACTAAAACTCTCTTCTTAGCAGATTTAATGTTAGGCACTTACGGCACCTCCTTCTATTCAGATCTACATATAATCATAGTTATATTTCACAATACGACTTATTATAGCACGTCCGATTTGAAATTGCAATAGTTTTTGCGATTTTTTTAAAAATTTTTCTCAGCGGAGGTCAATTTTATGAAGATGACAGGCAGAACAGAGCTTGCAAGTGAGTTCACCGCACAAAAAAACGGCATAGCCTGCGAAAGCTATGAACTTTACGGTGAAAAGATAACCGAGATCCTGATATCGGAAGCTGACAAAGCGGCTTTTAATCGTCCAAGCGGCAGATATTATATGATAGACAGCGCAGATGTGCCTTATGCCGACGGACAGATAAAGGCGCTTTGCACAGTGCTGAGAAAACTTCTGCCTGAGGGAAAATGTCTTGTTGCAGGGCTCGGTAATCCGTCAGTGGCGTCAGACAGTCTTGGGTGGAAAACGGCAGGAAAGGTGCTTGCCACGTCGCAGTTTGTTGAAAATATGCACAGCCCGGATGGGATAGGCAACGTTGCTGTGATACGCACCGATGTCGGCGCAAATTCAGGCATAGACAGCGTTTATCACACTGTATTCTGTGCAGAAAAGATAAACGCCGACTATATAATAGCAATTGACAGCCTTACCTGCGGTGACCCTGACAGGCTTTGCAGGACCATACAGATAACCGATACCGGAATATCTCCCGGCAGCGGCATAGGCGGAAGTAAAAAACAACTTGACCGTAAGACGGCAGGCATTCCGGTTATTGCTGTCGGAGTGCCGACATCTATGGAGTACGAGAACGGAAAGGACAGATTTTTTGTCACAAGGCATGATATAGACGCAGAAACGGCAAGATATTCGCATATAATTTCGACAGCGATAAACCGTACTCTTTGTCCGTCGCTTTCAGCGGAAGATGTTACAATGCTGATGAATTATTCGTGAATAAAAGAACGTACCGTATCATAAGCTTTATCGGAAGTATTGAAAGGATGGTGCTTATGAACAGCAAAAAAAGCAAAGGCGTTACAAGGATTGCCGTAGCGGGAATTGCTGCGGCGGTAATTTCATTTACGCTGACGGGTGTTGCGGAGAATGCTGTCAGCGGTGCATTGCAAGGAAAAGATATCGCATCGGGACTCAAACGGCTTACGGTGCTCAGCGCAACGCTTGCTATGCCGATCGGCAATTATGACGGAAATGAAAATAATATCAGCAATGATACAGCTTCGCAGGACAAGCCGCAAAGCTCTGCGGGGGGAACATCATCAGCCGGCGAAACGGAACAAGCTTCGGGGGATGAGAGTATGTCTGAGCCGAATACACCGAGCGTTACGGAAAGCGAACCGACAGAATCGCTTGTGCCTGCTCTCGCTCCGGTTGAAAGCAGGACGGGGCTTATTTCGCTCAATATAAGAAAGGACAAGGACGACCTCGCTTCATATACGGCGAAGGACGGAGCAACCGAAGAAAAGCATTATGGGAAAATTACAGGCGACAATGTGATAGATCTGGAACACGGTCAGGTGCGTAACTGCACAAAGATATCAAATAACATTCTGCTTACAGAGGGAACTAAAAGACCTGAAATTAAGATAGACGGCGGAAACGAACCGCAGGTGCTGATAATACATACGCATACGACCGAGAGCTATGAGCGTGACAGCGACGGATATTATGATACAGCGTATCAGGGGCGATCGTTGTGTCCTGCAAACAGTGTGGTAGGAGTAGGAGCTGCGCTCGCCCAGACGCTCTCCGATAACGGTATCGGCACTATTCATGACGGTACGGTATTTGACGACCCGGTATACGATAATTCGTATACAAGGAGCAGAGAACGCATAGAGGAAATACTGAAAGAATATCCATCGGTAAAAGTGGTACTTGATATACACCGTGACGGCATAGCGGACGGTGATGTGAGAATAGCGCCTGTAACGGAGATAAACGGGAAAAAAGCCGCACAGATAATGATAATATGCGGTTGTGACGACGGCACGGGAATACTTCCCGATTATATGAATAATCTCAGGTTTGCAACATATCTGCAAAACGGTATCGAAGCCGATAACGAGGGTCTGACGCGTCCGATGCTGTTTGATTACCGCTTTTATAATCAGGATCTCACGAGAGGTTCGCTGGTTATAGAATTCGGTGCGCTTGCAAATGACATAAGTCATGTAAGATATTCAGCCCGGCTTGCGGGAAAGAGTATTGCAGATCTGCTGAAAGGTCTTGAATAAAAATAACAGCCACGATTTTCTGTCGTGGCTGTTCAGACTGTCGAAAAACTTCTTAATTATTAAAAAATTGGGGTCGCAGAGGCGAAGCCCCCGACAGGGTCTAGGGGCGGTAGCCCCAGTAATATAGCCCCTTCCCATGGGGAAGGGGTTTGGGGTTAGGGATAGAGAATTTGCTCCATTTTTATAAAAATGGACTTTTTCTACAAGCTGAGCCGCCCGATATTGTTGTCGGGCGGCTTTTATAGCAACTGCGCTTTAATTACTTAGTGCATATTCCACAAAAAGTAAGGCTGATTTACATACAATGATGATATAATTTGTTCAAGACGGTTGATTTTTATAACGAAATGTGATATACTCTTATTTAAATAAGTGCTTGTTTGTTTAAGAATGGTAACGGATTGCAAGCATAATCAGATGGGAGGAGGATTGCTATGCCGAAAATGAAATATAAAACGGAAGTATTGTCAGTTGTAGCTGGCGTAATGATAGCGATCTTCGTTGTATTTGCTTCCGTCTTTATGGTACATACCATGGACGCACTTGATGACGAGGTTAACAAGTATATAGACCGTACCGTAACGCAGAAATGTGAGATAGTCGAGAGGGCAATCGATAGTGATATCAGCACTGTCAAGAATTTTGCTGCGTGCCTCAGCGATTATAAAAGCACAGATGAGAATGTGCTTATCCGCAAGATAAAAGAGCTTGAAAACAGCAGCGAAACGATTGAATCATTTATTATAGCAGATGAAAACGGCGATGTAATAACAAGCAAACGCATTGAAAAGAATATATCCTCACGTGATTATTACGAGAAGGCAATAAACGGTGAAGTAAACATTTCAAGAGCTATTTTCAGTGAACCTGACGGAAAAATGGTAAATGTCATTGCGGTTCCGATATACGGTGATTATCGGCGGATCATCGGTGTAACTGCCGGCATATGTGACGCAAGCAGCTATGACTCGCTTCTTGATATGTCTTTCTCAGGTAACGGAAGCGACAGTAACGGCTATGTTCTGAATTCCGACGGCGAGGTCGTTATATCAGGTAACAATGCGCTGGGCGACAATGTTCCGATGGGCGATCTGTTATTCTCTTCTGATCTACTGGCTGGCGTGGACGAAAACACCAAAAGCACGGTAAAGGATAACTTTGCAAAGGTGAGCGGCAGCGGAATAATCAAGAGTTACTGCAAGGGTGAAAAGTATATTGCTTATTATTGCGGTTTCACAAACTACAACGACCTACACTATCTTCTTATTTTCAAGGAGAATGTGGTAGCCGCACAGCAGGATTTTTATGCAGTGGCGAACATATTGATGTATATATTCTTTGTTGTGATACTGCTTGTAGTAATTGTGGCATATATTGTTATAGTAAGGGTTTCGTTCCGCAGACTGGAAAAAGCCAATTCCGAGGTCAGCCGTATTGCATACACAGACAGACTGACAGGATACAGTACCTGGGATAAATTTGTTATTGATTCCAAGAAGCTTCTTCAGCATGAATATCGCAGATATGCGCTGGTAAGCTTTGATATTGATAAATTCAAAGCGATAAACGATATGTACGGACACGAGGAGGGTAACAGAGTACTTAAGCTTATTGCCGATACAATAAACCGCAATCTTCAGGACGGCGAGACATTCTCAAGAATAAATTCCGATAATTTCTATATATTTATGATCTACCACAGTGATGATGATATCTTGCAAAGAGTAATTTCGCTGATACAGGCTATAGAGTATGAGGTAACAGAGTTTGTGCCGGTACTTTCATTCGGTATTTACAGAATAATCGACAAGAACGTTTCGATAAGACGTATGGGCGACCTTGCGGATATTGCAAAACGAACGGTAAAGTACGGCGATGACAGCGCATATGCTTTCTATAATGAGAGTATGCTTGAAGAGATGCGCGAGGAGAAGCGCATTGAAAACGAAATGCAGTCGGCGCTTGATACTCACGAGTTCTGTGTGTTCTATCAGCCTAAGGTATCGCTTGACGGCAAGGTGAATCTTACCGGTGCGGAGGCTCTTGTAAGATGGATAAAGGACGGAACGGTCATTTCTCCCGGAAAGTTCATACCGCTGTTTGAAAAGAACAGATTTATAATTAAGCTCGACTTCTACATAATGGATCAGGTTTGTCAGAAGATAAAGTGCTGGCAGAAGTACTACAATAATCTGCTGATTTCGGTCAATATGTCAAGAGTTCATCTCAAAGATCCGCAGTTTGTCGAAAAGCTGAATGATATCTGCGTATCCCACGGCGTTTCGACTTCAAGCATTGAAATTGAGATCACGGAGAGTGCGGCTTATGAATCACTTGATGTGCTGACGACAGTATTCAAGCAGCTCAAGGACTACGGTTTCCATATTTCGATCGACGATTTCGGTTCGGGTTATTCTTCGCTCAATATGCTGAAGGACTTACCTGCCGATGTGCTGAAAATTGACAGAGCATTCCTTGCGGAATCAAACAGCAACAAGAGAGCAAATGATATTCTCGGTCATGTTATCAGAATGGCAGGCTCGCTTGGTATGCATACAATATGTGAGGGTATTGAAACCGACGAGCAGGCAAAGCTTCTCGGCGGTCTTGGTTGCGAGATGGCTCAGGGCTTCTATTTTGCAAAGCCTATGCCGAGTGATTCATTTGAAGAGATTTTAATGGGTCACAGCAAGACTATACATATCCCTAATAACGATCCCGAGGAGGATAAATGAGCATTTCAAATGAATCTTTGCCGATAATAGCGGGAATTATCACTAATATGGCAAGGTCAATGACAACGGTTATGAGATATATCTACACCGTGTCGGACAGCGATTTTTACAACATTAATATCAAGGACGTTTTCAGAATTGCCCTTATGGACGTTACAGAAACGTCAAGGCTTGAAAACCTCGGAATCAGGATAAAGACGCCGGAAAATGACGCAATGTTTGAAACAACTGAGTTCGGCAGGGTACAGCATCTTATCATGTACAGCCTGGCGGCAAGACTTCCGCTTATTTCAAGGCAGATAGAGGATTTTCCGCTGTCGGATAAGCAGCTTAAGCAGGTGTTTGAATTGCTGATAAAGAGCGGTGCGGATAACTTCGGTGATATAATCTATGAAAGCTATGAGGAAAATCTGAAAGTACGAAAGCAGAAAACACCGTTGCCGTCATATTCATCGGACTGGTTCAGACGTTATGTTTACACATATATGCCTAAATTCGGCGAGATAAATAACCGTAATCTTTATTTCCTCGGTTGCGTTGAGGCGATGTTTCCGCTTTATTATTCGGCGATGACGGCACAGCTTAAAAAGGTCATGTTCCTGCTTGATAAGTGAATTAAAATCAAATCCCACAAACGTTTAAGGCGGTTGTGGGGTTTTGTTTATAGAAAATCAGTATGGATTTTATCGGAAAACTGCAACAATGTAAAGGAGGATAATATGAGAGAGCTTGAAACAAAGCGACTGTTTCTCAGAAAACTGCGGAAAGATGACGCAGAGAGTATTTTCAGAAATTGGGCAAGTGACAGCGAGGTCGCAAAATACGTCACATGGAATGTGCATAAGGATATAAACGAAACCGAGGTAATTCTTGATATGTGGCTGGCGGAATATGATAATGACAATTGTTACCGTTACGGCATTGAAAATAAGGCTGACGGTGAGCTTATAGGAATGATAGATGTAGTCGGTTATCATCACGGAAATCCCGTGATAGGATATTGCTCCTGCCGCAGATACTGGGGCAACGGATATATGACTGAGGCACTGGGCGCTGTTATGAAAGAGCTTGCGGAGAACGGTTTTGATACGTTAGTTATTGAGGCGGCGGAGGACAATGTTGCAAGCAACAGGGTTATTGTGAAGAACGGATTTCAGCTTGTGGGGAAGAGAGAGGACAGGCTGTCGGAAATAAAGCCGCAGGTCGTTACGATAAATTCGTACAGGTATTATGTTGACAGATAAATTAAACAGCCGCCCGTGTGAGCGGCTGTTGTTTATCGGTGCGGATAATTGTTAAACCGAAGAAATGCCCCGCTGTATTATCCGACACCTATCGTACAGCCCGAAAGACAAAAATTTTTACTCGGAAAGCGATGCTTCTTAGGAATCGGTATCGTTATATATATATTCGTTGCAGTCGATACGGTCATTATCCAAAAGATGCAATAAACGTGTCATTTTGTATTCAGAGAGACGATTTTCCATTGTAAACTCGGTGCCGTTGCATACAACGGTAACAGTGCCGTTTGCTTTTATATTTATTTTTGCATTTTCAATTCCGAGTGGGATACATGATAAATCAACCGATATATAATTATCTGTGCTTTCGATTAAGTCTTCCCGGTCTGCTTTTGATGAAGATGGGGACTCGCTAAAAGTCAACCATAATATTTGATTCATCCAGCCGACCGAATCGCTCGTGAAGCGCTTTTCGCTGTGTTCGGAAAAAGACGAGGCAAAGTAATTTACCGAATAGGGATCATCCAAATCCGATGTATCATTGTTGCAAATAAGTGAGAGAAGCGTTTCATTCACAGTGGAAGCTGTAATATAACGGCAGTAGGTGTTATAGTCCATTCTTACGGCTATGGCTATGTGCGGTCTGATTCCTTTCAGTGAAAAAACATAATGATTTTCTGTTTTGCCGTCAGCGTCGGTGACTTCTGCCGTACCTATATATCCTCTGCGCATTTCATCATCGGGTGAAATGTAATTTATACGTTTGTATACAGTGTCGTTGTAAATTACGGTATCATAACATTCGTCCGAAAACGCTGTGTAGGATATATCTGATGATATATCTGACGAGCCTGCGGGGTTTATTGCGTTGTTATTGATTCCTATTATAATTGCGGTACATACTGCAACAAGACAGAAGCAGGCGGCTGAAATGCCGAGAAAAGCGGAATTCAGATACCATTTGTTTTTGTGCGGCGTTTCGTCAAGTGCGTCGGAAATATACTTTTCATTTATGTCGCTGAATGCAGTAAAAAGCGGGAATGCTTTATGCTCGTTCATGATTATTCTCCTTTCTGAATGTATACATCTTTATCCGAAAGATATTTTCGGAGTTTGGTTCGTGTGCGGTTTAAAATAGATGTTGTATTGGTTTCGGTAATTGCTAACCTTTCTGAAATATCGGCTATACTGTAGCAGGCAAAATAACGTAAGACGAAAATTTTGCGTGTACGCTCGTCAAGCTGAGCTAAAAATGCGTTGAGGACGGATTTAAGCTCATTGTTTTCTGCCGATTTTTCGGTGTTGTCCGTTGCGGGAATACATTCTTCAAGCTCTGACAGCAGTGCATCGGTTTCGCCGCAGCGCTTGGAGCGAGTGTTATAACGAAGCTTGTCAAGGGAAAGATTGCGGACGATTTTAGCCACATAAGCACAAAGACTGCGTGGCTTTTCCGGCGGTATTGTGTTCCATACTTTCATATATGTATCGTTTGTGACTTCTTCACTGTCGCTTCTGTTGCCGAGGACATTGTATGAAATTGATGAACACAGTCCGCCGTATTTTTCGGACAGGAGTTTTAGTGCCTGTTCATTGCGGCTTTCAAGCAGGGTGGTGATTTTCTTGTCGGATATATCCATATTACCTCTCCTTTTTCTCTCTTCATAAATTAAGACGATGTTTTTACGAAAATGTCACAGGGTATTGCAAAAAAAGCCGTCCGTGTGGGCGGCTTTTTTATAAGCATTTATTAAGAACAGATTTGCGCGACTCACATTCGCTCGCACTATTGGGTCTTTTTGCGCAGGAGGAAACCGAGAAGCGAGAAGATGAGGAACATTCCGAGGTTTGCGATTACTACACTTGCACCGGCGGGGAAGTTGTCGGCATAGTAGGTTATCGCTATACCGATAATGTAGCTGACGCAGGAAACAACCGCAGAGCAGATCGTGACACTGCGGAAGCTTCTGAATACTCTCATTGAGGTCAGCGCAGGGAAGATTATAAGGCTTGAAATAAGCAGCGCACCCATAATCCGCATTCCTACCACAATAGTAAGGGCGGTGAGGAGAGCGATTATCGTGTTATATACACCTGACTTTACGCCTGTAGCCTTGGAGAAATTTTCGTCAAAAGTCACGGCGAAAATCTTGTTGTAGAATAAGACGAACATTACGATGACAATAACCGAGCAGATTATGCTGAGTGCAAGATCGTCGTTGCTTATCGCCATAATGCTGCCGAACATATAGCTGTTCATATCGGTTGCACTGTTAGTTTGCGAGATGACGATAGCACCTATCGCAAGCGCACTGCTTGAAAGAAGTGCTATTGCGGCATCTCCTTTTATCTTGCCGTCAGAGCTTATTCTGAGCAGGATAAATGCGGCTACGATTACAACAGGGATAGATACCTGCAAAGGCGCTAAATTCAGTGCGGAGGCTATTGCAAGCGCACCGAAGCCGACGTGGGATAATCCGTCGCCTATCATAGAAAAACGTTTTAATACAAGGCTTACACCAAGAAGTGCGGCGCACAGCGAAACAAGAAGTCCGACTACAAGCGCGCGCAGAAGAAATCCGTATTGAAAAATCTCAAGCATTTTAACGAGCCTCCTTTGAGCCTGTGTGATGGTCGCAGGTGCAATGACAGTCACAGGTACTCATTGCGTGGAATATATCGGTACTGCGGTACTCGGCGGTAGTTCCGAAGAAGTATGCACCGCTCTCCATATGGAGTATCTTTGTACCGTATTTCAGTGCGCCCTGCAGATCGTGGGAGATCATTATAATCGTTATGCCCTGCTCACGATTCAGCCTGCTTATTATCTCATACATTTCAGCGGTAACCATTGGGTCAAGTCCGGAAACGGGCTCATCGAGGAGAAGAAGTTTTCCTGTCGCGCAAAGCGCACGGGCAAGCAGTACACGCTGTTGCTGACCGCCCGACAGATTGCGGTAACTGCGATGGGCTATGTGGGTAATACCGAGTAGCTCGATATTATCGTCACACAGTTTTTTGTCGGCTTTGGAGTAGAACGGTGAAAGTCCCTTTCTGCCAAGACAGCCCGAAAGCACTACCTCACGGACTGTAGCGGGGAAGTCCTTCTGTGCGGCGGTCTGCTGTGGAAGATAGCCGATTTCGGTCTGTTTTAATCCGTCACCGAAGATTATTTCACCGGAGAGCGGGGAACGCAGTCCGAGAATGGTTTTCATAAGGGTGGATTTTCCGCTTCCGTTCTCGCCGACTATGCACAGATAATCGCCTGCGGAAACATTGAAGCTGAGATCCTTTACAACAGGCATTCCCTCGTAGCCTGCGGTAAGATTTTTACATTCGATAAGATATGACATTATTAATCCTCCTGTCAGCCGTTAAGGGTCAATTTAAGATTTTCAAGATTCTGTTTCATAAGATCGACATAGCTTACGTTGTTTTCTATATCCTGCTTTGAAACGTTGTGGCAGGAGTGAAGCATCAGCTTTGTTGCTCCTGTTTCATCGCACAGAGTATCCGCTATTTTGGTACTGCTGAATTCGAGATAGTAAACTGCGGGAATGTTGTTTTCCTTTATCGTTTTTGTCAGCTTTATCATCGTAGAAACGCCCGGCTCGGATTCATCGGAGCAGGCGGCGAATGCGGCACTGAATTCAAGACCGTATTCGTGCGCAAGATACCTGAACGGGAATTTGTCAGCTAAAACTATCGTCTTGTTCTTTGCGTTGTCAACCGCCGACCTGTAAGCATTATCAAGGTCGGAAAGCTGTTTTGCGTAGGCGTCCTTGTTTTTTGTGTAGGTCTGTTTATCCGACGGGTCAACTTTGCAGATTGCGTCATATACCGCCGAAAGCATAAGCTGAGCGTTTTTGGGCGATGTCCATATATGCTCATCGGTTTCGTGTTCATGCTCATGCTCGTGGTCATGGTCGTGGTCATGTTCATGCTCGTCCTCGTCTTCCAAAAGGGCAGGGACATAATCAATCAGCTTTACTGCTGTTACATTTTCCGTATCGTTTGAATTTATCAGCTTTTCAGCCCACTGTTCGTTTTCGCCGCCGATGTAGAGAAATATGTCGCAGTTGCGTATTGCAATCATATCCTTAGCGGACGGCTCATAATTATGGATCTCGCTTCCCGGAGGGAGAAGTATGCTGATTTCGGCATTGTCGCCGGCTATCTGCCTTGCAAGGTCATACGGCGGAAATACGGTCGAGATGATTTTCAGCTTGCCGCTGTCGCTGTTTGAATAACCGCTTTCCGACGAGCAGGCGCACAGGCTGAGAACCGTTGCCGCCGCAGTAATCACGGCAAGCAGTTTTCTGAATATTTTCATTGTATCACTCTTTTCCTTTTGTGTCGTGCTGTTTTGCGCATTCTCCGCAGATGCCGTAGAATACGGTGCGTGAGCTGTCGATAGTAAAATCATGCTCGGCAGAGATATGCGCCGCAATATCTTTCAGGTGGTCGCATTCAAGATGAATGAGCTTGCCGCACTTAAGGCATTTCAGGTGAAAATGGTCGTGGCATTCTTCGCCGCCCGAATACTGATAACAGGCGCTCTTGCCTTCGCTCAGAATATACTTTCTGACAAGGTGCTGCTCGCAGAGCTTTTCAAGATAGCGGTAGACGGTGGTTTTGCCGACCTGCTCAGCTTTCAGCGCATCGGCTATATCGTCTGCGGTAAGGTGGCTGTCGGCGTTTTCTTTTATATATTCAAGTATCAGCTCACGCTGACGGGTGTTGTATGACATTTTAATACCTCCGTAAAATTACGAATGCAAAATTGAAAATGAAATTCAATTTCAAATCCTTAGCTATTATACTCTTACTGCTGTCGGATGTCAAGGGATTTTCAAAAATTCTTGAAATTTCCTGCGGAATATGATAAAATCAAAATATATGAGCCTACAGCGAGGTGTAACTATGGATAACAAGATCCGCATATCAAAAGATGAGAACGGCGCAATCGTACTGCGTTTTGAAAAACGTGACGACTGTGTAAAATACAGTGTATATTTCAGGCGTGAAAACGGCAGATTTAAGCCCCTAATAACTACCGAAAAGACAGCGGTAAGGGTAAGTGCGGTAGACGGACTGTGCTTTTTCAGGGTAACAGGACAGACGGACGGCGGAAGAACGGTGAATATCGGCACTGTGGATACTTCTTCGCTTATCGAGCGTACCGGCTTTATCACTATGGGTTCGTACAATGTGCAGAAGATTGTTGAAAGAAGCCCTAAGTTCACAGCCGATAATACGATAAGAAAGATTTCTCCGCTGACGGCATTTTTTCCGGAAAAAACCGATAACAGCGATGCTCAGGGGGAGAGCAGGACGTTTGAATATATAAAGGAAAACCGCTCGGACTATTTTATTTTTGACTTTTACGGTACTGCGGTGCACGGACTGATAAAGACGGATAATTCATTTCTGACTGGCGGCATTGACGGCAATGAAAAGCACGGCGAAAAACTGCCGAACATATTGCCGGAAGACGTTTATAAGCCGCTTGTCGATATTTTCGCAAAAGAGATATTAAAGCTGTATCCTGCGGACAGAATCATTCTTGTAAGAACCATTTCTCCCGAATTCTACGCAATAGGCAGACAGGTCAGAAAAAGCACGCCGAAGAACAAGCTGAACGCATTTCTTGAGGATATTGAGAATTATTTTATCAAAAAGGTACACCCTGTTATAATAGACCTTTCGGGAAGATATTTCGGTGACTTGTCGTTGACCGGCGACGGAAAAGAGGCGGTGTTCAACCGTTTCTATTTTGCAGACTGTGAAAAGGCGCTTGATGAGATCACATCGGGAGAACCCGGCAGAGTGTACAAGGAGCAGGATATTGATTCAAGGCTTGAACAGATACTGTGCTATTATGACAATGCGTGTGCAAGGGGACTGCTTACCGTTCTGCTTGACAGAAAAGAACCGGCAGACGCACTTATGTTCCATACTTCAAGAGAATTTATTGCGGAGAACAGGGCTGAAATAAAGGACATAATCGAACAGCATTACTCAAGCATAACCGATATTTACAGATATTACGATTTCGGCGACAATATCGAGATGAAGAATGCGGTGAAGGTTATTGCGGCACTGGAAAGCAATACGCTGCAGAATGTGACTCACGGCGAACTTATAAGACTTCTTGACAGGCAGTACAGGATAAAGCGTCCTATTGCAAACTTTGTTAGGGCTACGCTTGGCGGTGCACTGGGAAAAGATGTAGATGTAAACGAGCAGAACCTGCGGTTTATGACAAGGGTCGCATACGAGCTGTGGAACGGCGGCGATCCTAAGGCAGTGCCTCAGAAGATAGATGAATATGAAAAGATACATAACTTCACATTGATAGATATGTGGGGTACGGGTGTTATAAAGAGAGCGCTTGCAAAGGCTACAACTATCAGAATGAATGTGGCGGTGAGCGGAGAGTCGTTTGTATGGGCGTTTGACAAGCCTCATTCTGTAGAGGAAAAGAGGTTTGCCACTGCCGATAAGTCGGGTGCTAAGGCAATGTCACAGCTTATGAGGACAACTGTGCAAAGGCTCACGGTGAGTCAGTCGCGGTGGATAGCGATAGATATGGCGGACGTTATTGCGGATAACGCAAAATATAACGGCGAGGGATTTACTGTAGACAAGCAGTACGCAAATTCCGACCTTGCCGTTATTCTCGGAAAAGCGGGACAGCCGTTCACGCTTGACGCAGTAAAGGATAAGGAGCATATTCTTGCCGCCTGCGATAAGCTGTCGCAGTTTGTGAAGCAGAAATACGGCAGTAATATAATTCTGTGCAAGGTGTCGCTCAATGACAAGGTGAGGGATTATGACGGCAAAATTAAGCCGCTTGTGACAGACAAGAAGAAATTTGCAAATGCAAAGGCATTGCTAAAGCTGTGCGAGGAGAGATTTGCAGAAAATACGGATTGCTATATACTGGATAACTCAAAGAACTATGTTTCGGATGAGAATTTTGCATCGGGCGGTGCGGGTATAGCAAGGTTCGAGGCGGATTTTTACTCAGCTACGGCAGAGTATGTGGATTATATCGTACAGTACAGCCCTGTGCAGAAGTATTTTGACAAGCTGTAAACGGTACAGAAAAAATCTAATATGAAACTGCCCCGTGAGCTTTCTCACGGGGCAGTGCTGTATTCCGGTAAATTACTCAGTCGTCAAGAGCCGAGTACATAACCTGCTTTAATGTTCTGAGCGGACGTATGCCGTTGCCGCCGCAGACCTGTATAAAGTACATAAATGTAAGATTGTTTTCGGGATCGTTGCAGAAGTAGTTTCCCGTCCAGCCGTCCCAGCCGTATTCGCCTGTACTGCCGACAGTAGTTATTTCGGGGTTTATGAGCGTTCTCATAAGTCCTCCGTAGCCATAACCGATACACGAATCCCAGTTGAATGTCTTTGCCTGTTCGGCGGTGATGATATTGTGCGATATAAGGTCAACTGCCTTGCGGCTGAGTATGCGGGTATCGCCGTATTTTCCGCTGTTTAACAGCATCTGAGCGAATTTTTCATAGTCGTTTACGGTGGAAACAAGTCCTGCACCGCCTATCTCAAATTCGGGACGCTTTGTGTACTTGTAAACAAGACCTAAGTGCTGCCAGTCGCACGGAGCGAGCTTTCCGTCCTCGCCTCTTATATAAATTTCTGCAAAGCGGTCATGCTTTTCGGCAGGCACATAGAAATCGGTATCGTTCATGCCGAGAGGCATAAATATCTCATCTTTAAGGAAGTCGCCGAAACGCTTTTTGCTTACAACTTCAACTATCGCACCGAGAACATCGGCACAGACGCTGTAGTTCCAGCAGGTGCCGGGCTGTGCAAACAGCGGTATTTTACCCATTTCGTTGCACATCTCAACGGTTGAATATGTGCCGTTTCCCGAAAACGCTCTTTCGTAGAATTTATCGAATAAATCAGCCATTTTATCGCCGGAGGGATTTACGTTTCTGTCGGGGTACATAAGTCCTGCGGTCATTGTAAGCAGGTCGATGATTTTGACTTCACGGTTTGCCGGAACAATGCCGTCTGCGGTTTCGACCTTCTGATCCTTAAAGCCCTCAAGAAACCAGCTTACATTGTCGGAAAGGTCGATAAGCCCTCTGTCGTAGAGTATCATTGTCGCAACTGCGGTAATAGGCTTTGTCATACTGTAAAGACGGTATATCGTATTATCGGATACCTTAAGATTACGGGCAACGTCAGCCATTCCGAAGCATTTATCGTATACTCGCTCTCCGTCCTTGATTATTCTTAAATGTCCGCCGGGAATCATTCCGCTGTCAACCTGCGACTGCATCATTTCATCAAGGCGGTTTAATTTACTCTTGTTCATAGTAACTCCTGTTTGCCTTACGGCTGTTATTTTTAGATTTATTGTAGCATATCCGATGCGGAAATGCAACGTAAAAAGGAAAAGAAACAGCTTGTACGGCTGTTTCTCTATTAATTTACTTAATTTCAAGCGAATCTATAACGCCTGTTATAAGGTCGGGGAAAGTTTCATCTTCAGTTGACTGTGTGAATGAGAAACAGTAAGCGTCTTCACCCGACTGTATCATATACTGGGTTATGGTCGTTTGCTTTGTTACCTGTGAAACCATTCCGGTAAGCTGCATATATACGGCTTTTTTACCGGCTATTTCGGTATGCTGAAAATCAACGAGCTTGAAGTCTTCCATAGTTGCCTTATATGTTGCGGTCATTTGCTCGTCTGTTACGTTTTCAATGGGGCTGTCTGTTTTGCTGACAACAAGATTGAACTTATTTTCATCGCTGTCATCGTCCGATGCAAACTGATATGCAAGGGAAGCGCTGGCAAGCTTCCAGCCTTCAGGCATTTTGAATGAAAGATTGCCGTTTGCAAGAGTGAATTTCCCGTCCTTTATATATTCATAAGTAACGGTCGATTCGGCGCTTGTTTCACTGCTCTTGTTTTCATCGTTGTCTTTACTTTCTTCTGAACTGCTGTCCGTTTTGCTTTCCGGTTCACTGCTTTGTGATGATGTGTCGGAGGGCTCGGAAACAGAGGTTGTATCGCCTATGCTTCCGCCGTCAGATGATACAGCGGAAGAGGTCGATGATGAGTTGCAGGCGGTGAGCGCCGCTGTGCAGGAGAGTATCAGAGATACGGCAATGAGTTTTATATATAATTTTTTCATTTTTATCAGATCCTTTCAGGGGTAAGTGTGCCGAAACGGCTTTGCAAAAGATATTTTAGCACATAAGGCGCAAAAAGTCAATTTCTGAACATTATAAAAGCCGATTGTGAAAGAATTTTCATTTAACATTTTCTTGTTGCGACACTTCTAAGGAAAAATCGGTGTGTTGTCAACAATTCCGTGTGTTTGTCATAGAATAATATAAAACATATCGGAGGTAATTATGGAAAAATGTACATTCAGCATAGTCACACAGAAGTACCTTGCGTGTTATGAATCAATTCTTAACAATATGATATCTTGTATGAACAACTCAAGGGTGAATGACAGCGTATCGGGAAATTTTATCGTGACAATGATACCGCATCATGAGGGTGCTATAAAGCTGTCGGGAGAACTGCTGAAATACACTACCTGTGTGCCGCTTCAGGAGCTTGCACAGAAAATAATAGAGAAACAGACAAAAGCTATCGAAATGATGAAAGAGATACTTTGCGGATGCAGAAGATACAGAAACGATCCACAGTCAATGTGCACCTACAGAAGGCAGTACGGCACTGTAACGCAGAATATGTTCAGCCGTATGAAGTCGGCTTGCCCCGATAACGACATCAACATAAGCTATATAAGGCAGATGATACCGCATCATGAGGGCGGTATCGGAATGAGCAGAAACGCGCTCAGGTTCAACATATGTCCTCAGCTGAAGCCCATGCTGAATGAAATGATTGAGTCACAGGTAAAGGGTGTTGAAAAAATGAAAAAAATTCTGGAATGTTATTCGGAATAATTTTCGGTGAGCGGCGGAGAAAACTTTTCTATCGCCGCTCTTAGCTTTTCATGTCGGATAACGAAATGTATGGCGGGTGAATTGCCCTTTGAGATAATGACACGTTTACCCTTTATAATGCTTATTCTCAGATTTCTGAATGCCGCCGTGTCGTTTAATTCGACCTTGTAATTATCGTATTGCTCGGCAAAGCGCTTTGTTTGCTCTATATGCTCGCACAGCTCGTCGTATGTGTATAAAATATCGCCGCCGTAAAACAGCTCCGACAACGAGAGGGTATTGGGATAGTGCTTCATTTCTTTCTCGCCGATTACGGGCAGTTCATCGGTTATTAGGCTGTGGGAGAGGGTATGCAAAAACATTTCACGCTGTGACAAAGCAAATTTCCTTATTGCCTCGGCGGTTTCACCGTGAATATTGTTGTGCTCCAGTATTCGGGACAGGAGGGAGTCGCTTAAGGTATAGATCGGAGGTGTTGACAGTATATTTCTGCGCTCGCCCTTTATATGTGAGTCCGAAATAAGCTGTGCACGGAAATTTGACGCTTTATCACTGCGGTAGATATCCATCAAGGGTTCGGCTTGGGATATTAGTTGTTCACCGCGCTTTCTGAAATATGAAAGCTCCTTTTTCAGCTTTGTCAGATAGTATCTGCCGTCTGAGTGGTGACCCGATATCGCTTCGCCTGAGAGTGCGGCCGCACCCGAAACCCGCAGGAAATGATGAAACACGGCATTTTGACTTTCTTTCAGGTAATACGGAGTTATCTGACCTGTCATATACATGGGTATCCAGCTTTCAAGTCCCAGCATCATTTCATTGAACGGACGATCAAGGTTGTGTATCTGATAAAGATGAAGACCCTTTTTCAGCATACAAGCCATACCGTACATCCATTTTTTCGGGAATAGCTCGTCCTTTGCCATTTCTTCCATAGGCATATCGCTGTACATAATAACAGGCTCGTTTGACGGAGAAAGCACGGTAGCTTTCAGAAAATCAAGCTCGCTTTGCATCATCTCGGATAAGCCGTAATAATATTTTGACGTGGGAAGATGAAAAGGAACTGTCGGTATTTTGATATCGTCAAAGTGTATGGTCTTTATGTATAAGTTCAGATCGAAATCATCGATCTTTTTCAGAAAATCGGCAACGCTGTTGCTATTGTCATTGTGAGCGCTGATAAGCCACCCGAAAACAGCCGATGAAATTTCATCTTTACCGTCAAGCTCGGGCAAAGGTGTGCCGATAAGTTCTGAGAGTGCGGATAGTGCCGTTTTGTTATCGGACATTGTTTCCGCAATATATGCGGCGGTCGCTTTAGCAAATCCTGTCGGATCTGAAGGCTGACGCGTACCGTTTCTTATGCGGAATACGGTTGACGTGTCATAATTAAGGCTTTTGCAGAGCTTACCTATGCTTATGTCAAGTGCGGTTATCAGCGTATTGAAGTTTTCGCGCAGAACATTGCAATCGGGTGAGCTTGTGCTTTCAAAACACTCTGCAAATTTCTGATCGATATCAGTATATTCAATGCCTTTTGAAGCGGCGATCTCTTCGATCGCACGGCATAATTTCCTGTAGTTATCCGAGCTTCTGTCCGGGATACGTTCTCCGGATCTGTAACGGCTCAGTGTTGAAGCGGAAATGCCCGAATGCTTTTCGATATCCTTAGCAAGGCAATTCAGCTCTTCTATATAATTATTGAGTACATCGCAAAATTTCATAAAGAAATCTCCTATAATAGTATCTGTTGAAATTATACTACATAATTGCGGGAAAATAAAGTGGGTCCTCGAATTTATTTTCTGTATTGGCAAATGACATCTGCGGAAACTGTATTGCTTTAAATTTCCTGTATAGTATAATTAAAACAACTTATACGGTTTTCAGATAAAAGGAGGTTGTTTATGAAAATGAGAGAGAAAAACAAATTACGGTCTGCCGTGAAATTCATCGTTACGTCAGCCGTACTCGCTCTGACATTGGCTGCGGCATCTGTTGCGGCATTCGCAGAAGGCGAAAACGAAAGTACCCAGACTGTATACATAGGCGGTAATATGCTTGTTGTATCGGCAACGGAGGGTTCATACTGGTATTATAATGAAGCTGACGGCTCAATAGCTGAAAGCGATGAGGATAATGCTAATATAATAATCAATAACGAGAAGCAGTATGACGATGAAAAAGATGACGGCGAAATGTATATGTCGATCAAAAATGTCAATATCACGTCAAGAGGTCAGGAGAACTACTATTTTTCAAATACAGGCATTTTCAGTATAGCAGATGAGCTGTTACTGAGAGTGTACGGTGACTGCAAGATAAGCGGCGCGGAATACGGAATTTACGCAAACCGTATTCATTTATCCGGTCAGGACGAACAGGCAAAGCTTACAGTAACTGGTGACAACACGCTTGCAAAGCCGGGAACATATTTCCCGAAGTCTGAGGCTATGCACTTAAATTACAGGAGCAGAATAGTATCCGTTTCTTCACTACGGACTGATTTCTCGGTCATATTAAGAAGTACTACCAATAATACGATATACGGAGCATTTTCTCTGATCGGTTCTAAGAACAGCATATTAGCGAGTGCCGATATTGACGGTGCGGACGCAACAGAATTTTTTGCAGGCGAGGACGGATACTACAATATCGGAGATAAAAGTCAATACAAATACCTTGAATATCGTGTCGGAACAGAGTTTTACGACAAGGTTGAAATAACAGATGCTACACTTAGTTTCAATGCAGGTGACAAACCCCGATTTACGGCAAAGTTAGCCGATAAGTATGAGGATAAATTAAGTATATGGGAAGAGGAGTGGGCGCTCCTTGACGAAAACGGAAAAAAAGTAAAATGGTGTTCTTCTGTTGATGTATTAAATCCGACAGAAGAAGAGAATCTATTGACAGAATTTGAAGAGGGAAAGACATATTATTATTCCGTAACGATTTCAATAAAGGATTTTTTCTGTCAGTATGCGGACAATGTGACTGTAACAATAAACGGAAAATCCTATAATTTTGATAACAGCGGTAATAATTATTACTATACTCTTTATATGACGGACTTCATTGAAATGACGCCTGCCGTAAAGAGTGACACTGTTATCAATAAGGTTGAAATAAGCGGTGCTACGCTGTCTTACAACGATGGGGATAAGCCTGTCGCAACAGCGGTAACAGGCGGCAAGTTTAAAGATAATTATGAGATAGCGTATGAATATTGGGAAGAGATGAAGCAAAATGCCGACGGAACGCTTGAACCTGTCGCTTTCTGGTATTCCGATGACAGTATGTATACATCCGCCACAAAGAAGTTCACTGAGTTTGAAGCCGGCAAGAAATATATGTACAGCATAGGTCTTAAAGCTAAGGACGGATACAAGTTCGACAGCGGCGATTCTACAGTCATGATATTTGACGGTAAAGAAGTCGGAGCAGCTTATTTTATACCATCGCTCGACGGAAAGACAGCTATGGGAATGGCGTTAAAGACAATCAATATCAAAACAGTACAACAGCATAGCCATACCTATGGAAAGTGGTCGTTTGATAAAAACAGCCACTGGTTACAGTGTACCGATGCCGACTGTGATGATCTGAACGGTAGTATCAGGGACAAAGCAGGACACGATTTTAAAAGCAAGGAAGATACAGTATGCCTTGTTTGCGGATATGCAAGACAGATTGAAAAGCCCGATCAGCCTGTAAAGACCGGTGACAGTGACAACAAGCCCGAAGAGCCCTGCGATGATAAACCGATAGCGCCCGGAGAAAGTGAAGATGTCAATCCCGGTGAATGTTCGGGTGAACCTGTAACAAATCCCGAAACAGACGGAAGTGTTGGAATGATCACAATAACCTTATCCGCTGTAGCGCTTACAGGTGCAATTATACTGCGTAAAAAGAGATAACTCCTATAACCCTTAATACACAAAAACCCCGCCGGCATGACACCGACGGGAGTTTTTGTTATTTGAAAGGAGACGAATGCATTATTTAATTCAACGCTTTACGTTGAATGCACCCATACCGGGGTAAACTGCGCTGTCACCGAGTTCCTCTTCAATTCTTAACAGCTGGTTGTACTTAGCAACACGTTCGCTTCTGCTGGGAGCTCCTGTCTTTATCTGGCAGGTGTTCAGCGCTACAGCGAGGTCTGCGATAGTTGTATCGGCAGTTTCGCCCGAACGGTGAGAAGAAATTGCGGTATAGCCTGCCTTGTGAGCCATTTTGATAGCTTCAAGAGTTTCAGATACAGAGCCGATCTGGTTGAGCTTTATAAGAATCGAGTTACCGCAACCGAGCGAAATACCCTTTGAAAGTCTTTCGGTATTTGTTACGAACAGGTCGTCGCCGACAAGCTGTACCTTATCGCCGAGTTCTGCGGTGAGCTTCTGCCAGCCTTCCCAGTCTTCTTCGTCAAGCGCGTCTTCTATTGAGATGATCGGGTACTTTTCAACAAGGCTCTTCCAGTGTGCTATAAGCTGTTCTGATGTAAACTTCTGACCGCATTTAGGCAGGATATATTCGCCTTTCTTTTCACCCTTCCATTCGCTTGAAGCGGCATCCATAGCGATCATAAAGTCCTTGCCGGGCTCATAGCCTGCATCCTTTACGGCATTCAGAATGTACTGAATGGCTTCTTCATCGCTTGCAAGGTCGGGAGCAAATCCACCCTCGTCGCCTACAGATGTAGCAAGTCCGTTTGCCTTTAGCAGAGCGGCAAGTGAGTGGAATACTTCTGCACACTGTCTTAATGCTTCTTTAAATGAAGATGCGCCTACAGGCATTATCATAAATTCCTGTACGTCAACCGTATTTGCCGCATGGGCGCCGCCGTTCAGAATGTTCATCATAGGAACAGGAAGTCTGTTAGCGCTTACACCGCCTAAGAATCTGTAAAGCGGGATTTCGAGTGACGCAGCCGCTGCTCTTGCCGCCGCAATAGATACTGCAAGAATAGCGTTTGCACCGAGCTTAGACTTGTCCTTTGTGCCGTCGGCATCGATCATTGCCTTGTCTACTGCGTAAGTATCGCAGGCATCTGTTCCGATGATAGCATCGTTTATTACAGTGTTGATGTTTTCTACAGCCTTTGTTACGCCCTTGCCGCCGTATCTTGACTTGTCGCCGTCACGCAGCTCGAGCGCTTCAAATTCACCTGTTGATGCACCGCTGGGAGCAGTACCTCTTGCAACCGTGCCGTCTGCAAGATAAATTTCAGCTTCTACTGTAGGATTTCCTCTTGAGTCGAGAATTTCTCTTCCGACCACCTTTTCAATTACTGTATAGGTCATGTAATTTCCTCCGTTTGTTCTGTTAAGTATATTATTGTATTTTTTACCGCAATAATTCGGTTTATGAGGTGAAATCAGGTTAGCTTTAACTAACTTATTAGGATTATATCACAACATTTTGCATTAGTCAATAGGTTTTGAGAAAAAAAGTTAGAAAAAACTAACTCAGCAATAATTATAAGCCCCTCCGCATAAAGGAGGGGCTTAGGACTATTTGATTATAAAGTCAAGTTTCTTGACGTTCGTATCCTGCGAGAATGTTATGACATTATACATAAACAATACGTTTTCATAATCTTTCAGGCTTACGCCGATGTTTGAAAGGTCGCTGTTTATATATCTCAGGTCAAGTACAGTTATATGGCTGTAATTCTTGGTAAGGAACGGTATGAGGGAGTGCGCATAGCTATCCTTGATGATAAGCAGACTGCCCTTATCGTTTTCCTGAGGAATTTCGCTGTTGATATCTATCCTCGGTACATTCTGTCCGAGGAACGTGGAATACTTATCTTTAACATCGAGAAATTCACGGAAATAAAGACTGCTGTATGTGCTGTCGGGTTTGGGACCGCTCTTGTAGACAGATACCTTGACCTGCGGCTCATTATTTGCAAGTGTGTAAATATCTATCGTATCCGGCGTAATGCCGTTATCGAGCGTCTTGGAATAAAGCGTACCCCTGAACTCGTTAGAGGCGTGCTCAATGCTGAACTTGTCTTCACTGTAGGCGGTGAATTTCATAGCCGACGCAGCGGATTTGTATCCGATATATGCGCCATAGCTGGTCCAGTGGTGGTCGGTACGGTAGTAGATATATTCATTCTTTGCGGCAAGCAGCCCTGAGTACACGTCTATACCTGTTATTGACGGCAGGCTGTCGTAGCAGTTTTTGATAAACAGCTTCTGGTCAGCCGCTCCGCAGTTTGCGGGGAGCGTGTCGCTGTAAATTTCCTGGGCATTGGGTGCAAGCATAAAGTACATCTTCATCCTGGGGTACTTTTTGGCAAACTTCTCCATAGCGGCAAGGTTCTTGTTTACACTGTCAACGCTGTAGTCACTTGTTCTCCATGACTGCATCATTCTGCCGTCTTCGGTGAATATTCCCTTTATCTCCTTTTTGCCGAGCAATCTGTCGAAATCGTTCATAAGGCTTATCCACTGTTCACGCATTACTATTCTGTCAGAAAAGTAGTTTTCAAACTTAGTCATAAACGTTTTGTCGGTTACGGTATCGAAATTGAACTTCGGCATTTTTTCAAGGTAGCGGTTTTCATTTTCGCTGAACGCATTTTCGGGAAGCTGTGCGCTTGATATTATGGTTGCAACGGGTACTGCTATCGAGATAAGAGCAAACAGCCCGATAAGCAGGAACTTATAGATATTTTCTTTTTTCATCTTGTTTACTCCTTTCTCAGAAATTGAAGTACAGGAACGGATTGTATGTCTGGTCGACAAGATAAGCGGCGCACATAACGAACATTCCCATAAGGGCAACTATTCCGCCGTAGTTTATAACGGGCGGGATTTTCTTTTTTATAAATTCTACTGCAAGTTTCGGCAGGTTGGTACAGCCGATTATACAGATTATGAATGTTATTCCGTATGTCGCTATCTGATACATTGCGGTACTGTCAATGAACGGTGTTCCGCCTGCACCGAACATATTGGCAATATATGCGCCTGCGGTCGGCAGGTCTGCCGTATCAAAAAGCACCCAACCGAGTATTACAAGAAGCATAGTGTAGATGTGACAAAAAACATCGGGAATTTTCTGAAGCCACTTTCCGAGAAAGAGCTTTTCAAGTATAATCACAACACCGTAGAGCGAGCCCCAGAGTATGAAGTTCCAGCTTGCACCATGCCACACGCCTGTAAGGAACCATGTTATGGCAAGGTTAATGATCGTTCTCGGCATACCCTTGCGGTTGCCGCCAAGCGGAATATAAACGTAGGATCTGAACCATGATCCGAGGGTTATATGCCATCTGCGCCAGAATTCAGAAATGCTCTTTGAAAGGTAGGGGTAATCGAAGTTTTCGGGGAAGTGGAAGCCCATCATCTTACCAAGTCCGATAGCCATATCGGAGTAGCCTGAGAAATCAAAATAAATCTGGAATGTAAATGCGAGTATTCCGAGCCATGAGCTTACTACAGACACCTGTGAAATATCGGAGCCCTTGACTGCTGTCCATAATGCGCCGATGCTGTTTGCTATCAGCACTTTCTTTGAAAGACCGATAATGAAACGAACAATGCCATCGTAGATAAGGTCTATTGTAATGGTTCTGTCGTCAAGTTCTCTTGCAACATCGTCATATCTTACGATAGGACCTGCAACTATCTGCGGGAACAGTGTAACGAAAGCCGCAAAGCTGATAGGATTTTTCTGAACCTTTACATTGCCCATATATAAGTCTATCGTATAGGACATTGACTGGAACGTGAAGAAGCTGATACCGATAGGCAGCATATTCATAGGCAGAAAATCAATGCCGAAGAAGTTCATATTGTTTATGTCGATTATCTGACTTCCTGCTATTGCGTTGATGTTTTCAGCGATGAATCCACTGTATTTAAACACGCCGAGAAGTCCGAGATTCATAACAACCGACACAATAAGGCATAGCTTGCGTGGGAGCTTTTTCCCTTCAAAGTGGTTCATTACAAGACCCGCAAAATAGTCTATCATTGTTGAGATAAGCATTACTATGACATAAATCGGCTCACCCCACGAGTAGAAGAGAAGTCCGCTCAGCAGGATTATCAGGTTCTTGCCTTTTTTCGGAGCGATGTAATATATCAACAGCGTTATCGGCAGAAACAGATATATAAATATCGATGTTGAAAATACCATAAATCAATTACCTTTCAGATATCGTTTTTAGTTTTCAGTTTTCTTGCAGTAATTACTGCGTTTTCATATTCTTCTTTTGTGTAAAGCCTGTTTATTACTTCAAGCATAGTATTGGCGCTGAGTATCGGCGGTAAACCGAGCGCCAGCAGTACATTTCGTCTTAAATCGGCACTGCCGGGTGCGCCTATCATGCCGTCGTCCATCATATCGGACTTTTTAAGAAAGTCGTGCTTTTCGGCTGTGTTGTTTTCGGCTGTCACTCCGGCTTTACCGAGAGCCGCTTTCAATATTTCGCTGTCAAGTCCCTCAACGCCGAGATATCCTTCTGCGGACGGAGCAATCTTACGTTTTTCCTTGCCTTTTATCTGAGGTACGAATACATTTGTTATATTTCCGCCTTTACAGCATCCTTTTATATGATTCCTTATACGCAGTCCCGCACTGTCGCTGTCGGTAAGTATCACTATGCCGCAGGTAGTCGCAAGGGTGCGTATAAGCTCTGTTTTTTCCTTGTCCTTATAAATGCCGAAACCGTCTGTTGTAATTATTACGGCGTCTAGCAGGGAGGAGAGCTTGACTTTATCATATTTGCCCTCGACTATCACTGCCTGATTCAGTTTTATCAATAGTACGCCCTCCTGCTTTTTTCGGGAGATAGCTTTACTATCGTTTCTTCAAGTACAGTTCTGCTGTCTACCGCCGATGTTTTAAGCATGAGGTCGGCATTGAACAGAATGTCAAGGCAATTTCTTATATGCGCCATATCAAGCCGTGAAACGAGATTCATTGCTTTTGTCACAACGAAGGTACGGTTTTTCGCATATCCGAAATCCTCGGCAACCTGTGAAGCAGGCTTCCCTGAGCTTTGCGCCGCCTTTGCACGGTAGAAATCAATGTAGCTAGACGAAAGCGAAGCAAGTATCACAATAGGGTCGATTTTCTGGGAGATAAGGTCGTCAAGGATAAGCAGCGCCTGTTTGCGGTTGCCTTTTGTAAGTTCCGTTGCAAGCGAATATATACTTGTATCAAGCTGTTTAATTGTCAGCTTGTCTATCATTCCGGCGGTTATCTCACCTGTGCCGACATAACTGCACAGCTTGTCGGTTTCGACAGAGCTTAGCGACAGATCGCACAGGGTAAGTTCAGCTATATGCTGAGCGTTCGGTCTGGATATTACACAACCTCGCTTTGCCGCCTTTTTCATGATAAGTTCTGTTACCCTCGCAGGCGTAAGATGGGTAAACTCGCATACTGCGGCGTTTTTCTGCTTTGAAAGGGCGGTGATAAGCTTTTTGTTCTTGGCTTTTTTCAGCTGTTCGGTGTTTCCGGTCATGCTGATTATGACAGTACATTCATCCGGAACGTCTTTAAATGCGTTCAGTATCGTTTCAATACCGTTCTCATCAAACTTTTCCATATCAAGGTCGCTTATCAGGACGGCTTTGCTGTCGGCGAAAAGCGGCATACTTTCTATGCTGTCAACAAGAGTATCTACAGGAAATGTACTGCCGAGCTTAGTCAGATTGATATCATTTCTGTCCTTGCCGACTGTAGCGTCAAGAAGTCGGTCGGTGTAGGTCTTTACAAGAAAGCGTTCCTCGCCGTAAAGATAGTTTACACGGCTGATTTCTCCGCTTTTTATACCTGTGGACAGCTTGTCTTCGTCAAGCTTCATTTTATCGCTCCTTTCTATCTGTTATCTGTGCTGACGGTAATTCCGTCTGCGGTTACGGTTATTTTGCAATCGGTGTAATAAAGTGATATACCGTTTTTGCTTTTCGCATATCTGTTTATGAAAAAGCACGGGGCAGAGGAAGAAATATATTTGCTTGTGCCCCACAATATATTTGCCGTGTTTTCTTCTATATTTCCGATATCGGAGATATTTATCCGTGTATCAAAGGCGGTGAGCAGTACAGAATTGTTCTTGCAGCCAAGCGAAAAATATCTGCCGGAAATGCCGTTGTTGTCTTTGCAGAATGATATGGCAGATGAAAACCTGCTTGCTGTGCCGACAATATCAGCGTCATAACCGTCAAGGCAAAGAACAGTCAGGTCAGACGCTGTTCTGTTATTATCAAGTATTTTGTTTCTTATAACGCCAAGCTCTTTCTTATCGTTTCCGACAAGAACTGCAGCTGTAATATCATCGGAGATTATTACAACTGAGCCGTTTTTTCCGTCGCTGTGAAGCAGTATCTCTACATTTCCGGAGGGCAGAAGAGAAAGCGCCGAATTGACTGCGGTAAAGAACAGTGCAGCAGTCAGAAAAATTATCGTTATATGTTTTCTGTGCGTCAGGATAACCGCCGTTACAGCGGCTGTCAGAGCAATAATAAGCGTAATCGTGACAGTAAGTGCATCACAACTGAAATGCAGAAAAGGAATAGCGGCAAAGAATGAGAATACCGCTTGCATAATGTTACAGCAGAAATGCGCTATTACGGCTATCGGGGTGATTATTCCGCCGGTCAGCGCATAAATCAGCATTGCGGTAAGACACACTGTGAAAAGCGGCAGGACTATAACCGATACGAATATACCGGCTACCGAGAATGTGCCGAAATATATTGCAGAAAGCGGTATACCTGCAAGTGCCGCACAAAACGAAACGCATAACGTATCACAAAACTTTTTATTAAGTCGAGGAAATGCAGTAGTCAGCTTACCGGATATTGCCGGAGCGGCGGCACCTGCGCCGAGTGTTGTGACAGCCGACAGTATAAGACCTGCGTCTGTGCAGGAAAGCGGGTCGAAAAGCGTTATAAGCAGTACCGCAAGCCCTACCGAGGTCACACAGTCGCTCTTACGGTAAAAGACCGCACCGATATTTGCTGTGATAATCATTATTCCGCTTCTTACTACCGACGCCGTAAAACCGAAAAATGCCGTAAAGCACAGCGTCAGCACTACAGTAAGGATACAGCGGATACGATATGTTCCTGCAATTCCTGTTATTGATAACAACGCCATAAGAATTGTTATGATAAGCGTCAGGTGCATACCGGATACCGCCGTCAGATGAGCTACGCCTGCCGCTTTGATATCATAATAAAGTTCATCGGAAAGCGAGCTTTTGTCACCTGCGAATATGCCGAGCATAAGTGCGCCGCTGTCATCGGAAAATTCCGTTTTGATTCGGTCTATCAGGTAATTGCGGTAGTCATCTATGAAAGATAATGGGTAGTCGCCTTTTGTTACAGCAATATCACTTTTCAGCGTTGCACTAAGCGTAATACCGTCTGAGCGGTATCTGTCGGCAGTATTATATGCGGCTGTATTGAAAAGCTTGCTGAATTCAGCGCTGAAGCGGAGCGTGTCGCCCTTTCCGGCGTGTATATCATCAGTGTATAGCAATATGCCGACCTTGCCGTTTTCAGTATTGCTTTCAAGAGTAAAAACAGCGCTGTCCGTACTTATTGTTCTTTTTGAAGTTACCGTTGCGCTGATATCATATGTGCCGCCCAAAAGAGGATCAGCCGCTTTGTCAAGCTGTAAAGATACGGCAAAATATACGGTGATGCCAATTGTACAGCAGAGCAGTACTGCGGTAATATCATATTTCTTTGTCAATAATGCAACAGCAAAAGCGGAGATGCCAAGCAATATTATCCCACAAATGAGAAAAATTACAAATTTGACAAAAATTGAGGCGAAAATCAGTCCTATCAGATATGATGCTCCAACAGCCGCTAATTTCCGCCTCACAATTATTTACCTTTTATGCAAGCTCAACGCTCAGCTTCTTGCCGCCAAGTAAGTGGAAGTGGAGGTGACGTACAGTCTGTCCGCCGTCTTCGCCTACATTGGAAACAAGTCGCCAGCCGTTATCGAGATTGAATGACTTTGCTAGGTGCTTTGCAACCAGCATAATGTCCTTTACAACATCAACGTTGCTTTCGTTAAGCTCATCTGCACCGCCGATATGTTCTTTAGGGATAATAAGAATATGTACAGGTGCCATGGGATTGATATCCTTGAAAGCGACAACCTTGTCGCTTTCGTATACTTTTTCTGAAGGAATTTCGCCTGAAATAATTTTGCAAAAAATGCAGTCCATCTTATTTTTCCTTTCCGGCTCTGATCAGCCGATCATGTTCTTTACGATATCTGTAAGAGCGAGGAGCGCTTCGTCAATCTTAGTAACGTCTGCGATACCTGCCATAGCTGTATCGGGCTTTCCGCCGCCCTTACCGCCTGCGATAGCCGCAATTTCCTTAACTATCTTACCTGCATTTGCGCCCTTTGCAACAGCCTCGGGGCTTGCGATGCAAAGGAAGTTGCCCTTGCCGTCGGATACGCCTGCAAGCACTGCGATGAACGAATCGTTGGCGTCTTTCAGCTTGTCGCCGGCTTTTCTGAGGCTGTCGCCCGTTACGCCCGAAAGCATAGCGGAGAATACCTTTATGCCGTTTACTTCTGTTGCGTTCTCTGTTACATTCTTCATCTGGCTCATTGAAATGATGCCGTTAAGGCGGTCTATCTCAGCTTGCATAGCGTGCATCTCGTTCATCATATTTTCGCACTTCTGCATTACGGCGGAGGGGTTTGCTATTTTCAGTACCTGAGCAATGTTTGTAACCATTGCCTTTGTCTGATCGTATGCGGAGAGTACATTGTAGCCTGTTACGGCTTCGATTCTTCTTACGCCCGAAGCTACCGATGTTTCGGAAATTATCTTGAACAGACCTGCCTTTGCGGTATTGTCAAGGTGAGTACCGCCGCAGAACTCTGTTGAAACATTGCCTGCCTGTACAACTCTAACAATATCGCCGTACTTTTCACCGAACAGAGCCATTGCACCCTTCTTGCGTGCTTCTTCAATAGGAAGCTCCTCGGTTACTACCGGGATACCTGCAAGAATCCAGTCATTTACGAGCATTTCGATCTTTTCAAGCTCTTTGGGAGTTACTGCGCTGAAGTGACTGAAATCAAAACGGCATCTGTAGGGATCTACAAAAGAGCCTGCCTGGTGAACGTGGTCGCCGAGAACCTTTCTGAGCGCCGCCTGTAAAAGATGTGCGCAGGTGTGGTTTCTCGCTGTAGCCATACGCTTCTTTTCATCGACAGCCGATTTTACGCTGTCATCTGTATAGAAGCAACCGCTCTCGACATGGCAGTTGCAGATAAACTGTCCTGCACCTGTCTTTTTGGTGTCGATAACCTGCATTACGTTTTCGCCTGCCGTAATTGTACCGCAATCGCCGACCTGTCCGCCGCTTTCTGCGTAGAAAGGTGTAACGTCAAGAACAACGGTTACCTCATCGCCCTCGTTGCAGACATCTGTAACCTCGCCGTCCTTTATCATAGCAAGGATCTTGCTGTCGGCGGTAAGCGACTTGTAGCCTACGAATGTAGTTGTAAGTCCGCTGAGCGCATTGGCCGTAGCTTCGTCCCAGCCGCCCTTGAATGCCTGATTTGAGCGTGCCTTTGCCTTCTGCTCATTCATAAGCTCGAAGAAGCGTTCTTCATCTATACCGATATTCTTCTCCTGAAGAATCTCTCTTGTAAGGTCAATGGGGAAGCCGTATGTGTCGTGCAGCTTGAAAAGGTTTTCGCCGCTTAAGATAGGCTTCTGCGTATCGTCTGCTGAAAGCTCCTTTATAAATTCGCCGAGTATCTGCATACCCTTGTCAACTGTCTTTGCGAAGCACTCTTCCTCTGTCTTGATGACCTTCTTTATATATTCTCTCTTTTCGTCAAGCTCAGGATAAGCTGTGAGGTTTTCGTTTATAACCGTGTCGCATATCTCATAGAGGAAGGGTCTGTTTACGCCGAGCATTCTGCCGTGTCTTGCGGCACGTCTTAACAGACGGCGCAGAACGTAGCCTCTGCCCTCGTTTGAAGGACGGATACCGTCGCCTACCATAAATGTCGTTGAACGGATATGGTCGGTAATAACACGGATAGAAACGTCTGTTGTGGGGTCATCGTGATAGCTTACACCTGCAACGGAGCAGATCTTCTTCATAATGTTCTGAATAGTATCAACTTCAAACAGGTTGTCAACATCCTGCATTACGCAGGCAAGACGCTCAAGTCCCATACCTGTATCAATGTTCTTTGTTGCAAGCTGAGTATAGTTGCCCTTGCCGTCATTGTCGAACTGTGTGAATACGAGGTTCCATATCTCGATTATTCTGTCACATTCGCCTGCCTGTTCAAAGTTCTCGAAAGGACCGTATTTTTCACCTCTGTCAAAGTGTATCTCAGAGCAGGGACCGCAGGGTCCGCTTCCGTGCTCCCAGAAGTTGTCAGCCTTGCCGAGCTTGATTATTCTGTCACGGGGTACGCCGACTTCATTTGCCCAGATGTCGCCTGCTTCATCGTCTTCTTCATAAATTGTGACCCACAGTCTGTCTTCGGGGATCTCAAGTACCTTTGTGAGATACTCCCACGCCCATGCAGTAGCCTCGTGCTTGAAGTAATCGCCGAATGAGAAGTTGCCGAGCATTTCAAAATATGTGCCGTGTCTTGCCGTTTTACCTACATTGTCAATGTCGGGTGTTCTGATACACTTCTGACAAGTCGTTACACGGTGTCTTGGGGGCTCTTCAATGCCCTGAAAATACTTTTTAAGAGGTGTCATACCTGCGTTGATAAGAAGTACAGAGTTATCACCCTGCGGTACAAGCGGTGCCGACGCCATTCTCAGATGTCCTTTGCTCTCGAAAAATTTTAGATAGCTTTCTCTAAGATCGTTAAGTCCTGTCCATTTCATATAATTTATGATTCCTTCCGTTTATCATCAGGGACGCAAAAGCAGTACCCGATTTTTAGTTAAACATACATATTTAATTATATCCGATTTTGGCAAAAAGTCAATATTTTTTTGCGATAAAGGGCAATTGATAAGGAATAAAAGAAAATAGCACCCGATAAGGGTGCTATTTTAAGAATTATTCTGTTGCCTGTGGATTGTTTTCACTGTTGTTTATTGTATCTGAGGAATTTTCACTTTCTGCAGCGGAAACAGAACTGTTTTCCGGTTCGGCTTTATCGCTCGGATTGACCCCGAATGCTTTTGCGGCTGTGCCGATAAGCTCGGTAATTCTGCCGCTCGGACGCTCAAAATACTTGTTTTTCAGCACGGTTATTTTTCCGTCCTTGACCGCTTTCAGATCGGAGTAATTTTCGTTTGTTGTCAGTGTGTCTTCACCGATCGTATCGCTGACGAATATAATGTCAGGTTGATTATCCGCAAGATCTGCCGCCTTATATGAGTAACCGCTTGAACTTTCTGCAATATTGGTGCCGAAAAGGCTGAGAACGGCGCTTTCAAATGTATCTCCGCCGGCTGGGGTGTTTGCGGCTGTGACATATATGAATTTCTTATCGGTCTTTTTTATCGCGTCAAGCTGTTTTTTTATCGGCGAGAATGCTTTTTCACCTGCCGCTTCTCCGTCAAACTGACCGTTCATTGCCAGTCCGAAGAACTTGTATACATTCTCAAATTCTTCAATGCTTCTGGGGGAGGGGATAACAAGCACCTTGATTCCCTGTGCCTCAAGCGATATCTTGTCCTTGGTTACGATCGGTGTTGCCGTAATGACAAGATCCGGTTTGAGCTTTTTAATAGCCGCAATGTCGGGGTTTGCACTGCTTGCCGCCTTGGGAAGTTCCTTTACGGTCTCAGGGTAGTCGCAGTAGTCGCTGACGGCGGTTATTTTTTTTCCGTATCCCATTTCAAACAGTATTTCGGTATATGCCGGGGTGAGTGATATGATCTTTTCGGGAGCTTTGGTGATCTCCGTATTGTTCAGCGTTACAGGGTAGGCGCTGAGCGATTCGCTGTTTTGCGATGAACTGCTGCCATCCGTTATAGCACCCGATGATTTTCCGGGTATCAGCATGATGTTTTCACAGCCGCCGAATGTGACGGTCAGCGCGAGCAGGATTGCTGTCAGCGCTAAAAGCTTTCTTTTCATATCACATCTTCTCCGGGTCTATGCCGAGAGCAAGCTTTGATTGCAGGCTGTCTGCAAACTGTCTGGCTATTCTCGGCGATCTGCCGTTACGCTTTAGTGCAAATCTTTCAGCGCATCTGTCGAGTTTGTCCATATCTATTATAATTCCTCTGTCGAGGATAAGACTGCGTACAATTTCAAGATATGTTTCCTTGTTGGGAGCAAGGAATGTAACGAACAGACCGAATCTGTCGGACAGCGACATACTTTCATCGATTTCGTCTGCACTGTGGACATTGTCGCCCATACGACTGCTTTCGGTTTCTTTGATAAGATGGCGGCGATTGGTGGTCGCATATATGAGTATATTTGACGGTCTGCCGCATACAGAGCCTTCAAGAACCTTTTTAAGTATACCGAAGCCTTCATCGTTTTCGCCGAATGAAAGGTCGTCGATGAAGATGATGAACTTGAGAGGACTTGCACTAAGTGTTTTGTACAGTGTCGGCAGGCAGGCAACATCCTTTTTGTCGACCTGTACTATGCGTAAATTAGCATATTCATTGAGGAGCGCCTTGACGGTCGATGATTTTCCTGTACCTCTGTCACCGTAGAGCAGAGCATTGTCTGCGGGGTGACCTGCTATGAATGCTCTTGTGTTATCAACAATCTGCTTTCTTTGCGATTCGTATTTCTTGAGGTCTGACAGACGTATAGCATCGGGCTTTTCGATAGGCTGAAGCTCGCCGTTGTCATAGACAAAGGCCTTGTACTTGGCGTAAATGCCGCTTCCGTTCTCGCTTATATGACGGATAAAATACTCTGCGTTGCAGTCAAATCCGCCCGTTACATATTCGGGGAGGGAGAAAATAAAGTTCTCATTGAATTTCTGAAAGAGGTAATCTTTCAGCTTGTGAGCCGACATCTTTGCAAGCTCTTTTATGACCGATACGTCATATTCGACCGCATACTGCTTGTTTGTATCTTCTTTTTTTATGTAGCTTTCAATGAGCTTTGAATCTGCATAGGTAAGAAGTTCACGCAGATAATCCGCAAGCGTCTTGTCGTGTGTCAGCAGATAACGTGCAATATTCGTATACGCGTCTATCGCTGTGCATTCATCGTCGCTTGCGAGCCGTTCAAACTGACCTATCAGATAATCGCCGCTTATGTCAAATGCGGTGAGAGATCTTAATTTGTGTGCTGTTTCTTTCATGTTCTTGCCTTTCTTTCTGTCCTTATATATCCTGCTGTGCCGTGTTTCTTATAAGCGCCAGCATATTGTCAAAATCCTCAAGCGTTGACAGACTGCCGCACATATTGCGGAGCTTTGCCGCACCGGGTCTGCCTTTGAGATACCATGCAGTGTGCTTTCTGGCTTCCTTCATTCCGATATATTCACCCTTATCTGCGCAAAGCAGTCTGATATGCTCGTTCATGATATCAAGCTGTTCATCGGGGGAGGGGGGAGGCAGCGTTTTACCCGTTTCAAGATAGTGCTTTATTTCCGAGAATATCCACGGTCTGCCGCAGGCGGCTCTGCCGACCATAACCAGATCACAGCCGGTGTAATCGTACATATGTTTACAGCTTTCTCCGCTGTCAATATCTCCGTTTCCTATTACAGGTATATTCAGTGCCTGTTTTACTTCTGCGATTATGTCGAGGTCTGCCTTTCCGCTGTACATCTGGTTCTTTGTCCTGCCGTGAACAGCTACGGCAGACGCTCCGCTTTCCTGCGCAACACGGGCAACTTCGACTGCGTTTACGTTCTTTTCGTCCCAGCCTTTTCTTATCTTGACCGTTACCGGGATATCTGTGGCTTTTACTACCGCCTCAACGATATGTCCGAGAAGAACGGGATCTTTCATCAGCGCAGAGCCTGCACCGTTTCCCGCAACCTTCGGTACGGGACAGCCGCAGTTTATATCTATGAAGTCGGGCTTGTACTGTGCCGCAATAACAGCCGCCTTTGCCATAAATTCAGGCTCACTGCCGAAAAGCTGTATTGCCATAGGACGCTCATAATCGGTGACGGTAAGCAGAGCCGCAGTTTTCCTGTCGGAATAGCACAGCCCTTTTGCACTTGCCATTTCTCCTGTGAGCAGTGCCGCACCGAATTTTTTGCACATAGTACGCATTGCCTTATCGGCAACAGACGCCATCGGAGCCAGTGAAGCGGTTTTTTCTATTTTAACATTTCCGATTGTAATGTATTCCACTGTCGGTTTAAGTTGACTCCTTTCGGAATATATTTAAATTATTATATCACTTTTTTCACGGTTGTTCAATAGTTAAGTGCGCCGGGAAACAGAAGAGTGAGTATTTTACGCAGTTTTTATACAATATTCCTATTTGTACCTTGCAATCCGACAAAAAATATTGTATAATATTTCACGGTGTTTTTTTGATCTGCATTTATTTAAACACCGTTAACATTCATATGTTATCATTCGCATAATGCCGCAAGGCGTGATTTGTTCATTTTTAAGGAGTTGTTATCTTGGCATTCAAGTTATTTGATTATCAGAGTTCGGGTAGCGGTGTATCTAAGATTGCACCGCAGAAAAAGCCCTTTTTCAGATATTGGGAGATATTTGGCAGAAAGTTCTGGAAAATCATAGAGCTTAATTTGTTGTATATTCTTTTCTGCATACCCGTTGTGACATTCGGACCGGCTACAGCAGCGCTTACTCATGTTATGAGAAAGTTCATACTTGAACAGCCGTGCTTTGTATTTGACGAATTTTTTACCGCATTCAAAAAGAATTTCAAACAGTCCGTTGCTATAGGAATTATCGATGTTGTCGGTGTTGCGGCGCTTGTAGTCGCTCTGTTTGAATTTATGGCAACCGATAAGCTTCCCGAAGGTATGATTGTCTATATCTGCGTGTTTATCTGTCTTGCAACATTACTTTATATAATGCACTTCTACATATATCTTGAGATAGTTGCGCTCAAGCTTTCACTCAAGGCTATGCTGAAAAACGCATTGCTTCTTGTTTTTCTCGGCGTCAAGCGTAATTTTATCGCACTGGTTATCAATCTTGTGATAATTACACTTGCGGTGCTTTTCCTGCCTTACTCGATTTTTGTGATCATAGTGTTCCCGCTTGCATTTATGAGCTTTACCACAACGTTTATATGCTATCCGGTAATTCAGAAGTACATTATCAATCCGTACTATGAGGAGCACGGCGAGCGTAACCCCGAGCTTGGTCCGATAAGCGAAGAGGATATTGCCGAGAATGCTGTCTTTGTTGACAGAGGCGGCAGTGAAAAGGAGATCAAGGCGGCTCCCAAGGCTCACGGCAAAGTTATCAAATAATTATTACGGCATTCCCGCAGAAAATGCGGGAATGCCGTTTTGCGTAAAAAAGGGGATTCGACCCGTATTTACAAAAAATGTTGCATTATACCTTTAAAAGTGGTATAATTATATTATGTATCGTGCAGTTTTTACTGCATCGTTATCCGGCAGAACAAAAAGAAAGAAGGGTATTGATATGAAGGCTGATTTACATTGTCACACAACAATGTCCGACGGTTCACTGGGTCTTGAAGAAACCATTGCGCAGGCAAAGCGTTACGGCATCGATTATTTTGCGATAACCGACCACGACACGCTTTCATCTTCGTCAAGGGCGGTTGTACTCGGTGAACGTTACGGCGTAAACGTAATTCCTGCGGTCGAGTTTTCTACATACGACAGCAAGCACGGAACAAAAGCGCACATAATCTGTTATAATCCCGAAAAGCCTAACAGACTTGAAGGCTTATGTCTGCGCACTTGTGAACTGCGTAAGAAGCGTGGCAAGCAGATGGCTATGAAAGTACTTGAAAAATATCCTATAACGCTTGAGAGCATATTGCGCTATGCCACAGGCAGTAAAGTAATATTCAAGTGTCATATCATGCACGCCCTTATGGACTACGGTTATACTACCGATCTTTACGGAAAGGTATATGATGAACTGTTCAATCCCGTAACGGGACTTTGCGCAGAGGAAGTAAGCACGGATATGCAGGACTATCCCGAGGTGCATTTTGTGCTGGAACTCATTCACTCGGCAGGCGGTATAGCGGTACTTGCTCACCCGGCTGTATTCGGCAATTTTGAACTGCTTGAGGAGCTTGCTGCAGCAGGAAAGATAGACGGTGCGGAGGTATGGCACCAGAGTGCAAATGAAGAACAGCGTGAAAGACTGCTTAAAATAGCGGAAGAGCACAATCTCATAACGACTGGCGGCTCTGATTTTCACGGATTCTATAACCACTATCCGATAGCTATCGGCACGAACTACACTCCCGATGATTCGCTTCAGCGTATTCTGAAACGGAAAATAAAATAATTATCCCAAAAGGAAGGAAAAGAAAAATGGCAACCGATATCAAACAGCAGGCACTGGAAAAGCACTATGAATGGCAAGGCAAGATAGAAGTTATTTCAAGAGCACCCGTCAATACAAGAGAGGATCTTTCGCTTTGCTATACGCCCGGTGTTGCACAGGCCTGTCTTGAAATAGAAAAGGACCCTTCGCTGTCATACAAGCTGACACGCCGTAAGAATTTAGTTGCGGTCATCACGGACGGTACAGCTGTACTCGGCCTTGGCGATATAGGCGGACTCGCAGGAATGCCCGTAATGGAGGGCAAATGCTGTCTGTTCAAGGAATTTGCAGGCGTTGACGCATTTCCTATCTGCATAAAGTCTAAGGATGTTGACGAGATAGTAAGAACGATAGAGCTTATATCCGACAGCTTCGGTGGTATCAATATAGAGGATATCTCGGCTCCCAGATGCTTTGAGATCGAACGCAGACTGAAAGAAAAGCTGGATATCCCCGTATTCCATGACGATCAGCACGGAACAGCCGTTGTAGTAGGTGCGGCTCTTATCAATGCGGTACGTTGCGCAGGCAAGCAGATGAAGGATATTACGGTTGTAATAAACGGCGCAGGTGCGGCAGGTATTGCGATAGGCACATTCCTGCTTAATATGGGAATAGGTAATCTTATCATGGTCGATATAAACGGTATTATCAATAAGGACGATAAGTATGAAAATCCCGCTCACGCAGAGATTGCAACAAAGACAAACAACAATAACATAAAGGGCGGACTTTCTGAGGCTATGAAGGGCGCAGACGTATTCATAGGCGTATCAAAGCCGGGTCTTGTGAGCGAGGATATGATAAAGTCGATGGCGGAAAAGCCGATAGTATTCGCTATGGCAAATCCTGAGCCTGAGATAATGCCCGACAAGGCTCTTGCCGCAGGCGCTTATATCGTAGGTACGGGCAGAAGCGACTTCCCCAACCAGATAAACAACGTTCTTGTATTCCCCGGAATATTCAAGGGCGCTTTACAGTGCGGAGCAAAGGCGATAACGGAAGAAATGAAGAAGGCCGCCGCTTATGCAATAGCGGATATTGTAACTCCCGACAAGCTGTCGAGAGAATATATAATCCCCAGCCCGCTTGACAAGTCGGTTGCCGAGGCAGTAGCCACAGCAGTTGCAAAAGCGGCACAGCAGTAATATAATCGGCACAGACAATTTGAAAGGAAGACGAAAAATGACATTTGAATACACACCCAAGGGAGTATGCTCCCGTAAAATGATAATAGATGTTGAAAACGGCAAGGTAGAAGGCCTTCAGGTAATAGGAGGCTGCAACGGAAATCTGCAGGGTATAGCACACCTTGTAAAGGGTATGCCTGTTGATGAGGTTATCGAGCGTCTTGACGGTATAAAGTGCGGCTCAAAGAGCAGTTCATGTCCTGCTCAGCTTGCCGAGGCACTGAAAGAGTATAAAGCCAACAACTGATTAAACGGATAATCGCAGGGAGGTGAAACGAGTGGCGGAATACTGGGACGTGTACGACAAGAACAGAAAGCGTACCGGAAAACTTCATAAAAGAGGTATCCGTATGCAGCCGGGCGAATACAATATCGTCTGTGAGGCGTGGATAGTAAGCGGTAACAAGCTGCTCGTTACACAGCGTTGTAAGTATAAGAATTTCGGCGGTCTGTGGGAATGCACGGGCGGTGCGGTCAAGGCGGGAGAATCAAGCATTGACTGTATCAAGCGTGAAATAAAGGAAGAGATCGGCATAGATGTTGCCGATGAAGAACTGACTTTCAAAGGTACAAAGCACGGTGCGGCTTTCTTTATAGATTGCTACGAGCTGCACAGAGATCTGACGCTTGACGATCTTACACTTCAGACAGAGGAAGTGTCCGGTGCGAAGTTTGTCACGCTTGCGGAATTTGAGAAAATGCAGAAAGAGAAAAAACTCATTCCCGGATTGTTCGATTTTATGACGGAGCTTGAATTCAGCTTTGTTACAGGAAAAACTACTTGTCCGAAAGGAAATAAGAAATAATGAAAATAATGGCTGTTGATTACGGCGATGCACACACAGGGCTTGCCTGCTGTGACAGAACGCAGACGCTTGCGTCACCTATAGGCGTTATAGACGAGAGAAATTTTCAGACGTGTGTTGAAAAGGTAGCCGCCGCCGCTGTCGAATATGAGGTCGGCGAGGTCGTGGTCGGAAATCCGATAAATATGAACGGAACATACGGACCGAGAAGTGAGAAGTGCAGAATGTTTGCGGATATGCTTCAGAACTTCCTCGAAATACCCGTTGTGATGTGGGACGAGCGTTCAACTACGGTCACTGCACACAATATGATGAATGACGTAAACAAGCGCGGCAAGGAGCGTAAAAAGGTAATTGACGCAGTTGCCGCCGCAGTTATTCTCCAGAATTATCTTGATTATAAGGCAAATCTGCTTGCAAGGGAAAAGGCTAAGCAGGAAGAGAAGTAATGTCAGAATAAACCGATTGGTAGTCCTATATCAGTCGGTTTCTTTTATATGAGGTAAAATATGAATATCGAAGATATAGCAAAAGAAGATTTTGACAGCAAAATAAGTGAGGTAAAAGCGTTTGTAAATTCGCACAAGGACAATTTCCCGGATATACTCAATAACGCTTTGAAAAGTGCGGTAAGATATGAATATACTACCGTGGAGTGCAACGGTACAGGAGGTTGGTATAATCCCGATTACTATCTGTTCCTTGCTGTCGGAGGTTACCATAGGGGAAAAATTAAAAAATGTAAAAGCAAGCCTCAGAAATACGGCTATGAATATGGCTTTGATGAAAACGGTCGTCTGATTTACGACTATATGTGTGGCAGTAATAATTACGGATTATATTTTTATAACAGTGAAGATGTGTATAGGGTCGGTTGCTTTTACAGAAATGATGATGAGCATATTTTTTTGATAGATATGTTTACAAAATACCGTTTTGACGGCGGAAAAGCAAAGGAATGTACATATTTCAATATATTGCACGGTATCGGAATATCGATGGTAGAAAAGGATTGTTACTTTTATCAAGACGATAAAGTTGCTTTCAGGAGATATGTATATTTTAATAATAGCGATAAAGAATTTATATCAAAGAGTACGCAATGGATAAATGAAACTGGATTGCGTGATATGCTTGATATGTCTGATATGTCTGATATTTATTCGGATGACTATGTTTTTTCATAAGACGAAAACGGTGTATTTACGCATTATACCGCACAGGACGGCAGAATATATGACGTGTTGTATAGCGGGTTTACGCTGAATGATGCTTATTATTTTCCTTTATAATAAAAACCGGTGCAGGCTGTGTAGCTTGCACCGGTTAAGTATTTCATTAAGTATATCAGAATAACGGTGTAATTACACCGAATATCTGAAGCAAATTAAGTATGAGTGACAAAATCGCAACAGCAGAAACGCTGATTTTAAATCCTTTTTTGTTGAGTGTGTTTTGCAGTGAATCGGCGCGTTCAGATAATTCTTTACGTCCGTTTTCATCTGCAATGCTTATATCGGATAATTGCTTTCTGATTTCATTCAAATAACCTTCATTTGCCCGGTTTTGTTCATTTGTATCCTGTTCAAATTTGCTGAATATATTAAGCAAATCTGCAAGTCTTTTTTCGAGTTCTTCGTCTTTAAGATGTTGTGTGGCAAGCTCTTTGCTGTGTTCTTCGAGAGCCTTGTCGTGTTCTTCGTCCTTAAGATGCTGGGCGGTGAGTTCTTTATTGTGTTCTTCGAGAGCTCTGTCGTGCTCTTCATCTTTAAGATGTTGAGCTGTGAGTTCTTTGTGATGATCTTCCAGTTCTTTATCGAGTTCCTGATCTTTCAGGCGCTGGGCGGCAAGCTCTTTGCTGTGTTCTTCGAGAGCCTTGTCGTGTTCTTCGTCCTTAAGATGCTGGGCGGTGAGTTCTTTATTGTGTTCTTCGAGAGCTCTGTCGTGCTCTTCATCTTTAAGATGTTGAGCTGTGAGTTCTTTGTGATGATCTTCCAGTTCTTTATCGAGTTCCTGATCTTTCAGGCGCTGGGCGGCAAGCTCTTTGCTGTGCTTTTCGAGTGCCTTGTCATGTTCTTCATCTTTAAGATGTTGAGCTGTGAGTTCTTTGCTGTGTTCTTCGAGAGCTCTGTCGTGTTCTTCGTCTTTAAGATGCTGGGCAGTGAGTTCTTTGCTGTGTTCTTCGAGAGCTCTGTCGTGTTCTTCGTCTTTAAGATGCTGGGCAGTGAGTTCTTTATTATGATCTTCCAGTTCTTTATCGAGTTCCTGATCTTTCAGGCGCTGGGCGGCAAGCTCTTTGCTGTGTTTTTCGAGAACCTTGTCATGTTCTTCATCTTTAAGATGCTGAGCTGTGAGCTCTTTTTTGTTCTGTTCAATTCTGTCGGCGTTATCGGAAATGGCTGTTTCGTGTTTGTCTGTTTCTGAGTTTATTTTTGTTATATCTGCATTTATCTGACTAATGCCTTCATGATTGGCTTTGACTTCTTTCATGATTTTATCTTGTTTCAGCATTATGTCTTCTTGAGCTTTTAATTGTGTTACGACATTAACCAATTCTTGTTTTGCAAGATCTGAAATTTCTTCTGCGGATGCACCCTTAAGTTTCAGTTCAAGCTCTCTGACTACAGAGCGGTTCATGGCAATATTGCTTGCGCCTAATCCAAAAAGATATTTTGTAATTTCAGCTAGTTTAGTCTGATATTCAAATGAAATTTTTTGTGCTTCTGCGGCAGAAATCTGTGCGGAGCCGAGATCCTTAACAGCATCCTGTAATGACTCAATAGCAGCTTTTTTGTGACCAAAGCCGGCTGATTTGTAAAAGGCGTTATCTGCGGAATCGCTTGCCGACTGTGCCAGTGTGTATGCGCGTTCTACATTGTCTTCAAGTTCTTTCAGCTTATCGTATTGTTTAGCGATAACGACAGGAAGATCTGCTTGTTTTACATTTTTTGCTTTAATAATTTCAGTACTCATAATTTACCCCCATCGTAAAATATCAAGAAGCTCATTAGCAAGCTCCGGATTGTTTTGATTTGTTTTTTCTGCATATTCTCTTCGTCTTTCAGAGCCTTCGCATATTTCGTCCCATGTCTGTACAAATTCGTATGTGGTTTTTTCGGCTATCCGATATACCTCTTGAATAGCTTTTTCGGTTGACTCGGCAGTTATCCACATATCAGCCTGCTTATAGAAAACTTTTGCGTCTGTCAGTAGCATTATCTGACTGTTTAATCCCATGCGTTCGTTTCTTAGCTTAGAACGTTTTATGCCCATTCCGACATCGGTTGCGATTGCAATAGCAAATCTTCCTACGCCGACAAAATTTACTCGGAGAATGACATTTGCAAATGTAGCCGGGTTTATGCCGCCGCTTTCGATTATGCCTCGTATCGAAGCGTCAGCGATATCAACCGCTGTAAAAGTGCCAGTAGCAATAGTCATCATACGGACGATAGTACGGTTTTTAAAAGGAACAACTGCTTTGAAATCAATCTGATTAAGTTCAGAGAAATGCCGTACATTTTTTTCTTTTATCTCTTTTGTGAATCTGCGTATGAAGTAAAATCCACGCACTATACATTCGTTGATGATTACGGGTATAGCCTGTCTGCCCAGTTCTTCAGCCAGACCAAGCTCTGCACGGAGATCAAATCTTACTTCGGTTCCCTTGATAATTTTACCGTTAGCATCATGCTGAGCCAGCTGAGTGCCGTTGAACAGCTTGGAAATCAGGAGCGTGAGTGAATTCTGACCGTCAGCCTTATGCCTGAAAATAGGAAGAGCCGAAATTTCTTTTGCCAGTGAAAGAATAGGTCCGGGTATGCCTGTGCCGGCACCGGGAGTAGAGCTTGAACCTGCCATATCGCTTACAAGATGGAAGAACCAGTGGACGCATCCGAGGGCGATTTTCTGCGGAAAATTCTTTCCTATGTATAACGGCTTTATATCTTCAGGTAAGTCAAGTGGTTCTACTTTGAATGCTCCGTTTACATCTGTGCCATAACACTTTTCTGTAAACTGTGTAAGCATGGAAAAAAACAATCCGACAATTGTAGGGTGATGAGAAAAATCTCTCAGGTGATGTTGCTTTGAGCCGCCGAAGCCAGACATTGCTTTATCGCCGGGAGAAAGGTGTTTCTTTTCGAGAAACGCAATTGCACCTTTAAGGTCATCGCCTTTATATCCCTGAGATTGAGCAACTTTGATTACAAAATTGTTTACTTTATCGTCGCCCCAATCTTTACCGCGTTCGAAATCAAACTTTCCGACAAAAACAGAATCAATTATTCCGCATAAAACGCCGCTTGCTACCGCAACTGTATAGTCCAGTGCATCTGCGTGTGAGGTCAGACGGTCTATCTCTTTATTCAGCTCGTCAACTCTTGCATTTATTGTATCAAGTCTGTTATCAATATCAGAAATAGCATTGTATATTTCTATCTGACGTGGGTCTGTTATATCGACAGGTGATAGAACTTCAAATTCTATCGTTTTCGGTTTATTTGCATCATCGGTATTATTACATTCAGGCGGATATTTTTCAATATCGTCTATTTGCAATTTCATCGGTGATATAAGTTGATTGGTTATCTCCGACATCGTATATATTTCCTTTCTTTCGAGTAATTCCGATATAATTATACACTATTTATATTGAAAAATCTACTTTAAATTTCAAAAAAATCACCATTCAGTAGCAATCTGCTTGCACTAAATGGTGATCAAATATTATTTACATCTGCGCCTTAAATCCGCCGAAGTCCTTATTCAGCATATCGACCGCCTGCTGTAAAAGCTCATCGCTGATACCGCCGAATGAGCGTATCTGACGGAGCGGCATACTGCCAATCATACTGCGTACAGCCTCAGGCTCAAAGTGATCTCCGCCGAGCAGACCCTTTGCAACCTTGCTGAAGAGCAGGTCAAGAGTAGCCTTGCCTTCGGCATAGTCCATAAACTCGCCGAATACCGTGTTTTCAGTTGCGACAAACGGGAGCTTTACCGCTGTTTTGTGCGTAACCTCGGCCGTAAGTCTTATATCACGGGACGAGCTTGCTATCATTATATCATACTTGCCGTTAGGTGCGTACCAATCGCCAAGCTCCTCGTTATAGTAGCTGAACGCCCTCTTGTCGAGCCTGAATGTGACCGTCTTGCTTTCTCCGGGCTGAAGCTCGATCTTGATGAAATCTTTAAGTTCCTTTTCGGGACGAACAGCAAAGCCCGATTTATCCGCTACATAAAGCTGTACGATTTCCTTGCCGGCACAGTTGCCGGTATTCGTGATAACCGCATTTACTGTGAGAATATCGTCATCGCCTACTGCGGTGTCGGAGAGCTTTATATCGGAATATTCAAATGTGGTATAGGATAAGCCGTGACCGAAAGGATAGCGTACTGCCATTTCCTTTTTATCGTAGTATCTGTAGCCTACGAATACACCCTCGTTATATTCTGCGTGGCGGTCGCCGGGGAAGGTGAGGTAGCATGGAGTATCGGATAATTTCATCGGTATTGTTTCTGCGAGCTTTCCGCAGGGGTTTGCCTTGCCGAAAAGTATATCCGCAGTAGCTTCGCCTGTAGCCTCGCCGCAGAGATAAACCTCAAGAACTGCGCTTACCTTATCGTTCCACGGCATTTCAACGGGAGAGCCGTTGTGCAGTACAACTATTACGTTTTCTTGCACCTTGCAGATTTCGTCAATCAATTCGTTCTGGCAGTCGGGCATACGCATATGCTGTCTGTCATAGCCTTCCGATTCAAAGCTGTCGGGAAGTCCTGCGAAAATTACCGCAACATCACTGTCTGCGGCAAGCTGTACAGCCTCCTCAAGGAGTGCAGGGTTTGTATCGTTTGATTCACGCTCATATCCTTCGGCATAGGAAACGTCGGAATATTTTGCGGCGCTGTCAAGTGCGTTTGAAATGTTTCTCGTATTAATGTGCGAACTGCCGCCGCCCTGTATTCTGGGATCTTTCGCAAAATCACCGATAAACGCTATCTTGGCGTTGCTGTGGGGCAGGGGCAAAGCGCCGTCGTTTTTAAGAAGAACCATACATTCCTTGGCAATTTCTGCCGCTTTTTTGTGGTCTATACCACGGTCAAATGTATGCTCTCCGCCCTTTACGTCACGGTAGCGGTAAACCTGCTCAAGTATACGCTTTACGGCTGTGTCAAGCACCTTTTCGTCAAGTGTGCCGTTCTTTACCGCCTCGACGATCTTTGCATCGTTCAAGCCGTTGCTTGAAGGCATTTCAAGATCAAGTCCTGCGGCAAGACCTTTGACACGGTCGTTTACCGCTCCCCAGTCGGACATTACATAGCCCTTGAAGCCCCATTCGTCACGAAGAACCTTGTTAAGCAGATTGTCGTTTTCCGATGAATATTCCCCGTTTATCAGATTGTATGAGCACATTACCGTCCACGGCTGAGCCTTTTTAACGGCGGTTTCAAAAGCAGGAAAGTAAATCTCACGCAGAGTACGTTCACTCATATCCGATGAGCAGGTCATACGGCGTGTTTCCTGACTGTTTGCGGCAAAGTGCTTTATAGATGTGCCGACATTCTTGCTCTGCACACCGTTTATATATGCGGCTGAAAGCTCGCCTGCAAGATAAGGGTCTTCCGAAATATATTCGAAGTTTCTTCCGCAAAGAGGCGAACGCTTTATGTTTACGGCAGGACCGAGCAGTACGGATACATCTTCTGCACGGCATTCTTCGCCGAGTGTTTCGCCCATAGACAGCATAAGTTCACGGTCAAAGCTGCAGGCGGTAGCGCAAGCGGCAGGGAAGCATACGGCTTCGATGCTTTCGTTAGGGTCGACGGTATCAATATCCTGTTTGCGAAGTCCGTGAGGACCGTCGCTTACCATAACATCGGGAATTCCGAGACGGTCAACTTTTTTCGTGTGCCAGAAATCCGCACCCGAGCAAAGACCTGCTTTTTCTTCAAGTGTCATTTCAGAAATAAGTTTATCAATATTGTGCATTTTATTATTCCTTTCTGTGTGAAAATTGGTTATTTTGATGATTCAATTATAACATTTGCATCAGTAAATGTCTATAGACTTTTCCGAAATTTTCATATAAATTCTACATAAGTATAATGCCGATTTCACACGGCAATAATATAATCCGGATATAAAACCGTAAAAGGAGGGTTTCAATGAACAGGAAAATGAAAAAGTACAGGTATATCATATCTGCGGTTGCGGCGGTTGCCGCTGTATCCGTCATTTTATCCGCCTGCACATCAGGCAGTGAGAGCAATGCGTCATCTGCCGCACCCGGTCTTTCGACTTCGGCTCAGGAAAGTGCCGGAAGCTCGGCGGGAGATATAAGCGGCTCGGAAAGTAACGATAAAAACAGCACATTATCAGCAAAGGGTCTGAGGGATGCTGTTGCTAAGGCATATGGCGACAACTATCTGCCGGATCAGACTATGGATACGGAAATGCTTGAAAGCGAGTTCGGGCTGAAAAAGGATATGTATGATGAGGTCGTAGCGGAAGCACCGTTAATAGGTTTCCACCCGGACAGGCTTGTAATAGTAAAGCCGAAAAAGGGTAAGGAAGCCGATGTAAAGCGTGCGCTTGAAGACGCTTTGCTTGTTATGAAGGAACAGCAGATGCAGTATCCCGTAAATGTTGCGAAGGTAAACGCAGGCAAGGTGCTTGAAAAGGACGGCTATTACTGCTTTATGATACTCGGCAAAACAGACGATACAAGCGAAAATGACGATGACGCGGCAAAGTTTGCGGAAAAGCAGATTGACATCGGCGTTAAAGCGTTTGATAATTATTTTGCGTAAACGTGTAAGCGATTTTTTTGAAAATTAGTGTTGACAAATCGCAAAAACAGTGCTATACTCTAAAACGATAACAAGAATGCGTTGACGAGGAAGTCGGCGGGAAAAACCTCACAGAGAGCCGTTGGAGGTGTGAAACGGCAGGTAATACCGCAAAAGATAATCACCTCTGAGCAGACAGGCAGAAACAGCAGTAAGCCTGTACGGGTACTCCCGTTACAGAGTAGCATATTGACGGATATGTACAGAGCGGCTCGTTATTCACGGGCAATAAGAGTGGTAACACGGAGACTTCAAGCCTTCGCCTCTTGAAACGTTAAGTTTCATAAGGCGGGGCTTTTTTATTTTATCAGCTACCGGAAAGTGCTTTGTATCATTGAAATCGCAGAATCATTTATAAAGCAAAGACAGGAAAGGAAAGAAAAAAGATGTTGACATTAGACAAGGTTTATCATGCGGCTTTTAAACTGAAAGAGGTAATAAGACCTACCGACCTTATCCACGCTCCCCAGATAAATCCCGATGCAGATGTTTATCTCAAGACGGAAAATTTACAGGTAACAGGTTCGTTCAAGGTAAGAGGCGCATACTACAAGATCTCCACACTTACAGAAGAGGAGAAGAAGCACGGCGTTATTGCGTGCAGTGCAGGTAACCACGCACAGGGCGTTGCGCTTGCCGCACAGAGAAGCGGCATCAAGTCGATAATATGTCTGCCGGACGGCGCTCCGATTTCAAAGGTCGAGGCTACAAGAAGCTACGGTGCGGAGATATGTCTTGTCGAGGGTGTATATGACGATGCATACAACAAGGCTTTACAGCTCCGTGATGAACACGGCTATACATTTATTCACCCGTTCAACGATGAGGATGTAATCGCAGGACAGGGAACGATAGGTCTTGAACTGCTTGAACAGCTTGACGATATAGACGCTGTTGTAGTGCCTATCGGCGGCGGCGGACTTATTTCGGGCGTTGCATTCACGATGAAGTCGTTAAAACCCGATATAAAGATTTACGGTGTTCAGGCGGCAGGCGCACCCAGTATGCAGACATCTGTCAAGGACGGCAAGATTGAGTGTCTTGACCACGTTTCCACCATAGCAGACGGTATCGCAGTAAAGGAGCCCGGTTCTAATACATTTGAGCTTTGCAGAAAGTATGTTGACGATATAGTAACTGTTACAGATGATGAGATCTCAACGGCAATACTTACTCTTATCGAAAAGCACAAGCTGATAGCCGAGGGTGCAGGCGCAGTTCCCGTTGCGGCAGTAATGTTCAACAAGGTTCCCGTAAAGGGCAAGAAGGTCGTATGCCTTGTATCCGGCGGTAATATTGATGTAACGATCCTTTCAAGAGTGATCAAGAGAGGTCTTATAAAGTCCGGACGTACCTGCCAGCTTAATATTGCACTTATCGACAAGCCCGGTCAGCTCAAGGGCGTATCACAGATAATCGCAGACCTCGGCGGTAACGTTATATCCGTTCACCACGAGCGTGCAAACGAGGGTGAAGATGTCAACGGTTGCTATCTGCGTGTTGAGCTTGAAACAAGGAACTATGAGCATATCGCTCAGATAAGAAAAGCACTTACCGATGCAGGCTACAGCATCGAGTAATAAATCAAAGGAAGGTAATGACAATGGAAAAGATTCATACAGACAAGGCACCTGCCGCAATCGGTCCTTATTCACAGGCAATAGTTCACGCAGGTGTGCTTTACACATCCGGTCAGATCGCGATCAATCCCGAAACATCTGAGGTTGAGGCGAAGGACATCGAGGGTCAGACACATCAGATATGCAAGAATTTAGGCGAAGTTTTAAAGCAGGCAGGAACGAGTTTTGAAAATGTTATCAAGACGACCTGCTTCTTAGCTGATATGGGTGACTTTGCAAAGTTCAACGAGGTATACGGTCAGTATTTCACATCAAAGCCTGCGCGTTCATGTGTTGCTGTTAAGGCACTTCCCAAGGGCGTACTTGCTGAGGTTGAGGTTATCGCTAAGGTTTGATTTTATATCATAAATAAACTTACCGCATCGGCTTTTGTCGGTGCGGTTTTTGTTTTGCCAAAGGCAAAACTTGCGGCAAATTGCCGCAATGTGCCTTGACGGCACATTAAAATCGTGTTATAACAACCTCGGACTAAAATCATCTGACGATGATTTACCGCATAAAAATGCGGAGGTGCATACGCACCTGTCCGAGAACGTTTTAGCATTAAATAGTTTTGCTGTGCAAAACAGTGGCGTACCGCCACTGTGGCTTGACAGCCACTTAATTTAATGCTATAACAACCTCAGCCTGAAATCGTCAGAAGACGATTTCGCCGCATAATATGCGGCTTTGCTACGCAATGGCTGAGAACGTTTTTGCTTACGCAATAACAACCTCAGCCTGAAATCGTCAGAAGACGATTTCGCCGCATAGTATGCGGCTTTGCTACGCAATGGCTGAGAACGTTGAAACACGATTTTGTTTTGTCCGATGGACAAAACTTGCGGCAAATTGCCGCAATGTGCCTTGACGGCACATTAAAATCGTGTTATAACAACCTCGGACTAAAATCATCTGACGATGATTTACCGCATAGAAATGCGGAGGTGCATTCGCACCTGTCCGAGAACGTTTTTGCTTACGCAATAACAACCTCAGCCTGAAATCGTCAAAAGACGATTTCGCCGCATAATATGCGGCTTGCTACGCAATGGCTGAGAACGTTTTAGCATTAAATAGTTTTGCTGTGCAAAACAGTGGCGTACCGCCACTGTGGCTTGACAGCCACTTAATTTAATGCTATAATAACAACAACGAATAAGCGGTGACTAACCGACAGAAATAACCAATTGAAAAGGTGGTGCTTGAATGCCCGATATTCACGAATCCGGTGAAAATTATCTCGAAACAATCCTCATTCTGCGTGACAGAGGAATAGATGTACGTTCTATTGACATAGTACACGAAATGGAGCTTTCAAAGCCGAGCGTCAGCCGTGCTATGAGCATATTGCGCAACGGAGGTTTTATAGAGGTTGACAGGGACGGATATATAACACTTACCGAACCCGGTGAAGAGATTGCACAACGTATATACGAACGTCACAGAGTGCTTACCGACTGGCTTATCGGTATAGGCGTAGACGAAAAAACAGCTGCAGAAGATGCCTGCAAGCTTGAACACGATATAAGCTCCGAATCGTTTGACAAGCTGAAAAAGCATATAAAAGAAAAACACGTTGCCGCAGAAAATGTGTAACGATTTGGTTTTTATATCACGGTTGTCTTAAACTAACTTACATACGGCGGTTACGGGAAAGAAAAGAGGAATGTCAGAGTGGAGCAGGAACAACCGAAAATTATCGACGCCAACAGTATAATTACATCGGACAACAAATTATATCACGAGTTTGTGGAGTGTATATCGTCTGCGCTTGATGCGAGAGATCCGTATACGGGAGATCATTCGAGGAGGGTCAGCGATACGGCTACGGTCCTTGCAAAAATGCTGGGACTTGCAGATGATGAAATACAGGAAATACATATAGCCGCTCACCTGCACGATATAGGAAAAATCGGAATACCCGATTCCATATTGCTGAAGCCGGGCAGACTTGACGATGAAGAATGGGCGCTGATGAAACAGCATCCGCAGATAGGAGCGGATATACTGTCAAAGTCGCCCAGCTTTTCGAGAATATCCGCAATAATACTTCATCACCACGAAAGATATGACGGAAAGGGCTACCCGTTCGGTGCAAAGCAGAAAGAGATACCTGTAGGCTCAAGGATAATTGCCGTGTGTGATTCGATTGATGCAATGGCATCGGCAAGAGCCTACAGAAAAGCGCTTCCGCTTGATATAGTCAAAAATGAAATAGAAAAGAATATCGGACTTATGTACGATCCTGCGGTGGCAAAGAAAATGCTTGACAACTGGAGTATAATAAAAGAGATATACGGACACGGCGAGCTTTGCGGAGAGTGTCATTTCTGCCATGATAACGGCGAGGAAATCTGAAAGAGGGTCTTTTTTATGAAAACGTTGCAGCAGATTGTTGATGAGAGCAGATCTATAGTGTTTTTCGGCGGTGCGGGAGTGTCTACAGAAAGCGGGATACCCGACTTCCGTTCACCCGACGGGTTGTATAATCAGAAGTACGATGTACCTCCCGAAGAGCTTTTAAGCCACGAATATTTCTTTGAGCATACCGGGAAATTCTTTGAATTTTACCGTGAGAAAATGCTGTGCCTTGACGCAAAGCCGAACAAAGCACATCTGAAGCTGGCTGAGCTTGAAAGGGCAGGAAAGCTGGCAGCGGTTATAACGCAGAATATTGACGGGCTTCATACGGCGGCAGGAAGCAAAACGGTTTATGAACTGCACGGAAGTGTTCACAGAAACTACTGCCTTAAGTGCGGAAAAAGCTACAGTGCGGAATATATGCTCCACAGCGAGGGAATATCTCATTGCGAATGCGGCGGAATAATCAAGCCCGATGTTGTGCTGTACGGCGAAAATCTTGACGACAGGACGGTAACCGGTGCGCTCTCTGCTATAGAGCAATGCGACACGCTGATTATCGGCGGAACTTCGCTCACAGTGTATCCTGCGGCGGGATTTATACGTTATTTCGGCGGCAGAAATCTGGTGCTTATAAATATGTCTGCCACTCCTTATGACAGCAGGGCAGACCTTGCCATACACGATAAGGTCGGAGAGGTGCTTGACAAGATAAAGGTAAACTGACAAATACCCCTTGCAAATTTACTGCAAGGGGTATGCTTTTATTCTCCGTCAAATTTCAAGTTCCATTGTTTGCGGCAATTGTCCATAATTTCAAGGACGGCTCTTGTCTGCCACAGCGGATTTATATCACTCTGCTTTTTGTTTTCGTCAAGACAGCGTTCCACCTCACGCACCTCATATTCATAGCCGTTGCAATCGTGAGTAATAGCAGGCTCAGCAACAAGGTTGCCAAGCTCATCATACAGCTTTACCGAGCAAGTGCAGAAGAACCAGTTGCCGAAAACTATTCTGCCTTTGTCGCCGATTATGCAGGCGGAATTGTCTTTAAGAAAATCAAAACCGATATGCGAGTCGGCAAAGCTTCCGTTATCGTATCTCAGCAGCAGGGAAGCGTCATAGTCGACATTGCTTTTACCGATGTATGCGCTTGTAATGATCTCTTTCGGTTTATATCCGAGGAAATCACAGGCAAATGTCAGCGGATATACGCCAAGATCAAGAAGAGAACCGCCGCCGAGAGAATTTGCATAAAGCCTGTCGTCCGGGTCATACGGGCAAAATGACGACAGATCGGCACGGACAAGCTTTATGTCACCGATTCGTCCGGAGGCTACCCATTCCTTTGCCTGCCTGAACGCAGGAATAAACTTCATCCACATAGCTTCCATAAAGAATACGTTGTGTTTTTGGGCAAGTGCGATAAGCTCGTCAAGCTGTTTGCAGTTAAGCGTTATTGTCTTTTCGCAAAGTACGTTTTTCCTTTTTTCGATACACATTTTTGCGTTTTCGTAATGCTGTGCCATAGGTGTTGCTATGTAGATAATATCAACATCCGTATCATCTGCAAGCTGTTCATAACTGCCGTAATGCTTTACCGCACCGTATTTTTCTGCAAATGCTCCGGCTTTATCTTCGCTTCTTGACGCTACCGCATGAAGCACGGAATTTTCACTGTAGTTTATTGCCTCTGCAAGCTTAACGGCGATTTTTCCGGTAGCCATAATACCCCATCTGATTTTTTTCATATTGCTCCTTATTATTTATAAAAGTACTGCCGTACAGCTTTCACTGCACGGCAGTTATGTTCAGTTGTTTACTTTTTTATACCGTTATCAGACTTCTGAGGGCTCAAGAACCGCATAGTTGCCGTCGTCACGCTTATAAACTACATTGATCTCGCCTGTCCGGGCATTCTTGAACATAAAGAATGTATGCTCAAGCATATTCATCTGGAGGATAGCCTCTTCCTCTGACATAGGACGGAGATTGAACTTTTTATGTTTAACGACTTCAAAATCAGCCTGTTCTTCAACAACATCGTCAAATCCGCCCTTGAATGAGCTGTGCATCTGCTTTTCAACTCTTGTCTTGTTCTTGCGGATCTGTCTTATAATACGGTCTATGCAGGCATCAAATGCGTCGTTCTTGTCTGCCGCTTTCTGCTCTGAACGGAATATAAGTCCTGCTGTGCGGACTGTAACTTCGCAAGTTATCATATTTTTCTGCTCGGAAAGTGTTACCTTGCAGTCAGCGTCACCTGAGAAGAAACGATCAAGCTTAGCTTCAATCTTCTTTGTTGCGTAATCTGAGAACGCCTGTGTTACCTGAATCTTCTTCGCTGTAATGTTTACTGTCATATAACTGTCATTCCTTTCGGGGCGATAAACGCCTTGAACTTTATTTGCAAGCGAAACCGTTTGCAAGGGTCTGAGGGGTCATACCCTTTTGACTTGAGTTAATTGTATCATATTTAGCTAAAATATACAAGCCCTTTTCGGCAAAAAAATTAAATTTTATATAAATTGTGCAAAAGTGCCTTTTAAAATTCATCGTTTTATCAATTGACTGTCACATTGTTCTATGGTATAATAAGACTGTAAAATGGCGTGAAGAATACATTCATTTATCATGGCACATTTGAACTTGAGAATTGCACAACAATTCGGGAGGTAACATATGAACAATAAATTGATGAGGGCAATGGCGTTTACGACCGCCCTTGCTATAACCGCAAGCGCAATGTCGCTGTCTGTATATGCGGCACCCGCAAAATACAGTTCTGTTGAACAGGGTTACATAACGCCTGTCAAGGATCAGGGGCAATGGGGAATATGCTGGGCGTTTTCTTCTACGGCGATCAGTGAGGCTTCTCTTATAAAAGAATTCCCCGATAAGTATAAAGCCGATACGCTCGATTTATCCGAAAATCTGTTTTCATATATGATAAGTCATCCGTCTGTTTACGGTAAGCTTAATTCATCGGGCGATTATGCCAAATATACCGCTTCATCAAATACGGAATATTTAACTGCCGGCGGCAATGTATGGGCTGCGGGTCTTGGCCTGATGAACGGCATAGGACCTTACAATGAAAACAGTGATTATCCTTACAGCGAGGACAATACGCCGAGTATCGTTAATAAGAATTTTACCGAATCTGAGTATTACGAGGTAAGAAATTCTTCTGTTGCAAAAATCACGGGAGTGTTCCAGGCTCATATCAACAACAACAGCGACAACGATGAGTTTAAACAGCTTATTATGGATTACGGTGCCGCTTCATTGAGTTACAACGAAAACTATACAGATAATAAGTTCGGAGAGGATGGAAGCAGTTACTATTATAATCCTAATGAAAAAACTTCAAATCATGCTGTAACGGTTGTTGGATGGGATGACAGTATACCTGCGTCTGCATTTAAGACTGCTCCTGCCGGTGACGGTGCATGGCTCATCAAGAACAGCTGGGGAGATTATTCAAGAGATAACGGATATTTCTGGCTGTCGTATTATGATAAGTCGATAAGCGGTGTCGGCATTGCCTATGACTTTACGGTCGATGGCGCTGATGATTACTTTGATACCCGTTACAGCTATGACGGCGGAAACAGCGTAGGCTCATTCGGCTATTCCAGACCTGATATATACGGTGCGAATGTGTTCACCGCAGATGAAGATTCGTATGTTACGGGAGCTGCAGCCTATACTTCCGCAGGAAATAACATCGAGCTTAGTGTGTATACAGGTTTAAAGAATGCAAGCGATCCCACTTCAGGCACAAAATCCGCCGTTGCCACAATGAGCAACGTCAAGTACGAGGGTTATTATTCGCTGAAGTTTGATACTCCCGTAAAGGTGAAGAAGGGAGAATCTTTCGCAATAGTAGCAAAAATAACTAAGGATTCCGGCACGGTCAGAATTTACAGTGAATACGGCTACAGTATGAACGGCCTTACATACTCACTCAAAGCAAATAAAGGCGAGAGCTTCTATACATATAATCCTTCGTACGGATGGTTCGATTGCACCGACAGCGGAAAAAATAATCTGATGATTAAGGCTTATGCTGTTAATGCAGAATGCGCCGAGCATACATACGGCGACTGGATAACGGATACAGCTGCAACTTGCACGAAAGACGGCGCAAAGCACAGAGCATGCAAAAAGTGCGGAACTGTTGAAAACGGCGTTATTGAAAAGCTCGGTCACAATTACTCGGCAGAATGGACCGTTGATAAGCCTGCAGACTGCAAGAACCCGGGCGAAGAATCACGTCACTGCATGCGTTGCAACGCAAGAACGGATATAAAGAGTATTCCGGCAACAGGTAAACATACATACAGCGACTGGATAACAGATACAGCCGCAACTTGCACGAAAAACGGTGCAAAGCACAGAGTATGCAAAAAGTGCGGAGCTGTCGAAAACGGCGTTATTGAAAAGCTCGGTCACAATTACTCGGCAGAATGGACTGTTGATAAGCCTGCAGACTGCAAGAACTCGGGCGAAAAATCACGTCATTGCACACGATGCGATGCAAGAACGGATATAAAGAGTATTCCGTCAACAGGTAAACATACATACGGCGACTGGCAGACAGTCAGGGCAGCAACCTGCACAGAAGAAGGAGAACGTATAAGATATTGCCTTGGCGGTTGCGGAACAAGTGAAAAAGAAGTGATTGATGCGCTCGGTCACGATTATTCAACCGAATGGACAATTGATGTACCTGCTACCTGTAAAAATGGCGGTTTAAAGTCGCACCACTGCACACGTTGTGATGAGAGAGCGGATCTGACCGCAGTACCGAAGACAAATGACCATAAATTCGGCGAATGGATAATAAAGAAAGAGGCAAATTGTACTGAATCAGGTTACAAAGTAAGACAATGCCTTAACGGTTGCGGAACATCGGAAGAATGTGTAACGGCACCGCTTGGTCATAAGTACGTTGACACTGTAGTCAAGCCAACCTACACTGCACAGGGCTATACACTTCACAAGTGTTCGGTATGTGGAGAAAGCAGTAAGGTGAAATATACAGCTAAGCTCACACTTTCAACAGTCAGTGGTTTCAAGGTCAAGACCAAGGACAGCACAAGTATCACATTACAGTGGAACAAGAATTCAAACGCAAGCGGTTACATTATAGAAGCTTACAACGGCAAGACATGGGCCCAGCTTGCCAAGATCACAAGTAATAATACGCTGGTATGCAAAGTTACAAAGCTTTCTGCAAGTAAAACTTATAAGTACAGAATTAAAGCGTATAAGACTGAGGGCAAATCTACAGCTTACAGCGCTAACTCGGCAACGCTGAGTGTAAACACAAATCCCTCAAATATAGGCGGATTCAAGGCTAAATCCAAGTCCTACAACAGCATAACGCTCCAGTGGAACAAGAACACTTCGGCTACAGGTT